>Ga0209284_10000366_pt1 | contig 74242 bp, 71 predicted proteins | sample FRY03_FD_187211 | JGI IMG/M metagenome (GOLD analysis project Ga0209284, IMG submission 187211) | Freshwater microbial communities from Lake Fryxell liftoff mats and glacier meltwater in Antarctica - FRY-03 (SPAdes) (version 2) | ecosystem: Environmental > Aquatic > Freshwater > Ice > Glacier... | reverse complement strand
ACGGCCACCAGCTTGGTCCTCGGCCCTATGAGAGCATCGAGTTCTTCGAGCAGGAGTTCGCCGGACGTCTCGATGGGCGCCACCCGAAGCTGGGCTCCACGCTCGGCGCAGATCATCTGCCAGGGCACGATGTTGGAGTGGTGCTCCATTGCCGTGATGAGCACCTCGTCGCCCTCGCCGAGATGGGTCTTGCCGTAGGTCTGGGCCACCAGGTTGATGGACTCGGTGGTGCCCCGGGTGAAGATGATTTCCTCGGGGCGGGCGGCGTTGAGGAACCCCTGGACCTTGGCCCGGGCGCCCTCGTAGGCCTCGGTGGCCCGCTCAGAGAGGTAATGCACGCCCCGGTGAACGTTGGCGTTGTCCTTCGAGTAAAATTGCGAGATGGCGTCGATGACCGCTTGGGGCTTCTGGCTGGTGGCGGCGCTGTCGAGATAGACGAGGGGCTTGGCGTAGGGCGTTTCGCCCAGGATCGGGAACTGCCGGCGGAGGTCCTCAACATCGAAGGCGCACCTGCCGTTCGGGCTGGCTTCGCCGGCCTCGCCGAGCTGCGAGCTTGGGACAAGAGCACTTGAGGGCAGAGCGGTCATATCTGCACCTCCACATGTACTGCCCGCAGCCGCTTGGCGACCTTGTTCTGGACATGGTTTCGCAGCGGCTCCACTCCAATGAGATTCAGCATCTCGCCCGCGAATGCGTAGGTGAGCATGCCCCGGGCCTCTTGGTGGCCCACACCGCGCGAGCGCAGGTAGAACACGGCCTCCTCGTCGAGTTGGCCCACCGCCGCCCCATGGGTGCAGCGCACATCGTCGGTGAGGATCTCGAGCCGCGGCCGCGTATCGACCTCCGCCGTATCGGAAAGGAGCAGGTTCTTGTTGGTCTGGTGAGCCACGGTCCCCAGCGCCTCAGGGCCCACAACGATGTTCCCGTTGAACACTCCCCGGCCATGCCCGCCCAGGACGCCCTTGTAGAGCTGACGACTGGTGCAGCGTGGAGCGACATGTTCGATCAACGTCGGGTTGTCGTGATGTTGATTCCCCTCGGGCAGGTACAGACCGTTGAGGGTCACTTCTGCCCCCTCGGCCTCGAGCCGCACCCAGACCTCGTGGCGGGCGATAGCGGCCCCGAGGGCCAGCGTATGGGCAGAAAAGCTGCTGTTCCGGCCGGGTCGCACGTGCAGGGCCGCCATGTGGAACGCGGTATCGGCCTCGTCCTGGACCTTGTAATGCTCGATCTGGGCGCCCTCGTCAAGGACCACCTCGGTGACGGCATTTTTGAGGTACACACCGCCACTCCCAACATGGGTTTCGACGATCGTGGCCCGGCTGCGGGCACCGGCGAGTACCACCGACCGAGGGCTCGATACCAGGGGGGAGGCGCCGGCTTCGGAGAGGAACACAAGGTGGATCGGCGCGGGAAGAGTGGTGTCGGGCGGGATCTGAATGAACGCCCCGTCCTCGCAGAGAGCGGCATTGAGAGCGATGAAAGCGTGGTCTTGCGCGTGGGGTTGCCCGCGGTGTTGGGTGCTAAGCGGGAGCGACAGGAACGGTTCGAGAAGTTCGGCGTCGGTGGCCAGCACCTCTGCGAGACTGGTCACCGTGGCACCTTCGGGAAGCGTCGTGAGCGATGACAACTCGGGAGCGAAGTAGCCGTTGACGAAGACCAGCCGCGGGCCACCGAGGTCGCCGGCAAGTTCGTCGATAGCGCTGGGCGACAGCCCATTATTCATTCCGGCTACGCACGCCTCGAATGGCAGATCCAAGATGGCATCGACCCGCGTGTACTTCCAGTCCTCGTCGGCCAGCGTGGGGAACCCATGCTCGGCTACCCACTGAAGGCCGGAGCGCTTCACCTCGGCCAACCAGCCCGGCTGGTGGCCGTTAGGTGCGAGTTCGAGGCCGGCGAGGCCCCGGGGTGACTCGGTGGTGCCGGTGGTGGCCGTGGTGGCCGTGGCGGTCATGACGTTGCTCCGACCACCGAAGCGGCCGAGGGCTCCAGGTCGGCGTAGCCGTGCTCCTCAAGTTCGAGCGCCAGATCCTTGTCGCCGGAACGGACGATCTGCCCGTCGGCGAAGACGTGCACGAAGTCGGGAACGATGTAGTCGAGCAGCCGCTGGTAGTGGGTGATGACCAACATGGCCCGACCCTCGCTCCGCAGAGCGTTTACCCCTTGGGCCACAACCCGCAGGGCGTCGATGTCGAGGCCCGAGTCGGTCTCGTCCAGAATGGCGAGTTTCGGTTCGAGGACCGCCATCTGGAAGATCTCGTTACGCTTTTTTTCGCCGCCGGAGAACCCCTCGTTGACCGAGCGGCTCATGAAGCTCTCGTCCATCTCGACCAGAGCCATCCGCTCTCGGGCGAGGGACAGGAAGTCAATAGCGTCGAGTTCCTCGAGCCCTTGCTGGCGGCGCAGTGAGTTGAGCGCCGTGCGCACGAAGTAGAGGTTCCCGACCCCGGGGATCTCCACCGGGTACTGGAAGGCGAGGAATACCCCTGCCGCGGCACGTTCCTCGGGCGACAGGGCCAAAAGGTCCTGGCCGAGAAAGAGGACCTTGCCGGTGACCTCATAGCCCTCGCGTCCGGTGAGTACCTGAGCGAGGGTGCTCTTGCCCGAGCCGTTCGGCCCCATGATGGCGTGCACTTCGCCGGCCTGAACTTCCAGGTTGACACCCCGAAGGATCTCTTTGCCACCGATACTGGCGTGAAGGTTCTCGATCTGCAGCATCATCCGACACTCCCTTCCAGGCTGACGCTGAGAAGCTTCTGGGCTTCGACAGCAAACTCCATGGGCAGTTCCTTGAATACCTCACGGCAGAAACCGTTCACGATCATCGACACTGCGTCCTCCTCAGGGATGCCGCGTTGGCGGCAGTAGAAAAGCTGGTCCTCGCCGATCTTGGAAGTGGAGGCCTCGTGCTCAACCTGCGCGGTCGGGTTCTTTACCTCGATATAGGGGAAGGTATGGGCACCACAATCGCCGCCCAAGAGCAGCGAGTCACATTGGGTGTGGTTGCGAGCGCCAGTAGCGCCTGCGGCCACCTTCACGAGGCCCCGATAGGTGTTCTGGCCGTGGCCGGCAGAGATGGCCTTGGAGACGATGGTGCTGCTGGTGTTCTTGCCGATGTGGATCATCTTCGTGCCGGTATCGGCCTGCTGGTGATTGGCCGTAAGGGCCACCGAGTAGAACTCGCCCACCGAGTTATCGCCCTGGAGGATCACTCCCGGGTACTTCCATGTGATAGCCGAGCCGGTCTCCACCTGGGTCCAGGAGATCTTCGAGTTCACCCCCGCGCACTTGCCCCGCTTGGTGACGAAGTTGTAGATGCCGCCCCGACCTTCGGCGTCGCCCGGGTACCAGTTCTGCACCGTGGAGTACTTGATCTGGGCGTTATCGAGGGCCACCAGCTCGACCACCGCGGCGTGGAGCTGGTTGGTGTCACGCATGGGGGCGGTGCAGCCCTCGAGGTAGGAGACATAGGAGCCCTCTTCGGCAATGATGAGCGTCCTTTCGAACTGGCCGGTATCGGCCGCGTTGATGCGGAAGTACGTGGACAACTCCATCGGAGAGCGCACACCCTTGGGGATGTAACAGAACGAGCCGTCGGAGAACACCGCGGAGTTCAGAGCGGCAAAGAAGTTGTCCCTCCGGGGGACCACGGTGCCGAGGTACCGCTGCACCAGTTCGGGGTGGTGCTGGACCGCCTCGGAGAACGAGCAGAAGATGACACCGACCTCGGCCAACTTCTCCTTGAACGTGGTGGCCACCGATACCGAATCGACGATGGCATCGACAGCGACGCCGCTCAGGCGCCCCTGCTCGGCCAGAGAGATTCCGAGCTTGTCGAACATGGCCAGCACCTCGGGATCAACCTCGTCGAGGCTGGCGAGGGCCACCTTTGGCTTGGGGGCGGCGTAGTAAATGATGTCCTGGTAGTCGATCGGCGCGTAGTTGGCCTTCTGCCAGTTGGGCTCTTTCATACTGAGCCAGCCGCTATAGGCCTTGAGCCGCCACTCGAGCATCCAGTCCGGCTCGTTTTTCTTGGCCGAGATCAGCCGAACCATATCCTCGTTCAGGCCCCGCGGCACGGCGTCGGTCTCGAGTTCGGTCACGAACCCGTACTGGTACTCCTGGCTGGCCAGCTCGCGGACCTCGCTTGAGACATTCGTCATGACGCCACCGCGCCAGAGCGGCGGAACAGGTCGCTCTGGGCGCTGGGGTATGCCTCCAGGACCTCACTCATAGTGCTGTGCCTGGTGATCGCAATCTCTGGTCGAGTCATCGTCTCGTCTCCCTAAGTGCTGCGGTTTCTTGTTTTTAAGAATATAGTTGTGCAAGTTGATACTTGTCAAACTGGCACTTTGGCCCCGCCCGCGCTAGAGTGAGAGGGTGATCGATCCAGCCCACGAACCCCTCGCCGATCTCTCGCCCGCTCAGAGGCAGGTTGTGGTAGCGCTGAAGAGGCGAGGCGAGGCATCAGCCGAAGAGTTGGCAGAGGCTCTGGGGATTACTTCGAGCGGTGTCCGTCAACACCTGGCCGCTCTCCGGGCCGCCGGGGTTGTCGCCGCCCGTCAGGAGCGAGGCCGGCCGGGGCGCCCGACCGACCTCTACCACAGCACCGATCTGGCCGAGGCCGCACTCTCCCAGGCCTCCGTCGACCTTTCGGTGGAGTTGCTCGGCCATATCGAGGAGGAAGACCCAGAGCTCGTCTCTCTCATCTTCGAGCGGCGCCGAGATCGTCGGGTCGCACAAGCTCAGACACAGATGGCGGGCAAGAACCTCGACGAAAAGGTGGCGTTCCTCGCCGCCATGCTCGACGAGGACGGATATCTGGCCGACTTTGAGAAGCTCCCCGACGGCGCTTACCGGATGTCCTTACATAGCTGCGCCATCTGGGCCGTAGCCTCCCGGTTCGGTCAGGCCTGCACCACCGAGCTCGAGTTCTTGCGTGAAGTACTCCCCGAGGTCGAGATCGAACGGACCGCTCACAAAGCCACGGGCGCCTTCGCATGCGGGTATGAGATCCGACAAGTAGTCGCCGCCGGGCCGAGCGTGAGCGGCGCCGGCCAGTAGGAGCGATGTCCGCAGCCAGCGGGCGGGGCGATCGGAGCGGACAACGAGGATAACGAGGCGTGTGGGTTTCAGTGAAACCCGAGGACGAGGTGAGCCTCGTGCGTGACCGCACCCTGGCCCAACAGTACCGGCGTGAAACCTCCCGACCGGCTGCGAATCCGCTCAGGGACGCGAGAAATTGCGATCAGGGTTCTTCGGCGGAAGCTTCATGCCGGGCGGCAGTTGAACGCCTACACATCATTCTTCGATGCCTCGACAGTGACGCCTGATGTGAAACGGACCCTCACGATCTCGGGAGGCTTCAGCAACACGCTGGCGAGCAACAACGACCCGAAGGCGTTCATGTACGAGTTCAACGAAAACGCGTTCCCGTACATCACTATGATCCAGCCGCGTCTCGATTCAGTCGAGGAGTGGAACATCGTGAACCTGAACAACGACGAGCATCCGATGCACATCCACGTGAACGACTTCCAGGTCCAACAGGTCGTCGACCCGACGGCCGGAACGACGACCGGTGTCCAGATGTGGGGACAGGACAACGCCAATGTCCCCTATCCCACGATGGACGCGGCCGGGAACGTCATCACGCCCGGTTCGCTCACGTTGCGCACGAAGTTCGTCCAGTACACCGGTACCTACGTGATCCACTGCCATCGGTTGAACCATGAGGACAACGGACTCATGGCCATCATCAACGTGATTCCCGCCGTCTCGACATACGCGGTGGCGGTACCCGGCTCGCCCGGAGTGTCGGCATCGGTGAACGTCTACGACGGCAACGGCGATCGCCTCCTGCGGTCCGTCACGCCATTCCCCGGCTTCGAGGGAACGCCCACGGTGACGATGGGCGACGTAAACGGCGACCAGGTGCTCGACCTTGTCGTCGGCGCCGGCGCCGGGGCAGCACCTGAGGTCGTCGCCTACTCGGGCGCCGCTAGTGGCGCCACCTCCGTGTTCGAAACCGAGCTCACCCGGTTCACCGCCTTCGAGGCTGGGTTCCGCGGTGGCGTCGACGTGGCCACCGCCAACATCTCTGCGCAGGGACTGGCCGACAACATCATCGTCGGCTCCGGCCCGGGTATCAGAGCGCAGGTCAACATCTACTCCTCGTACCTGCCGACCGACACCGGCACTACTCCGGATCTTTTCTCGACGGTCGTTCCCTACGCCGATTCGAAGACCGGCGTATCGGTCGCCGCGGGGATGGTCGACGCCATGTCGGGCCGAGCGAGCATCATCACCGTGCCCGGCCCGGGCAGTCCCGCCAACGTCAAGACCTTCCGCTACGACCTCTACACCGTGAACGATCCGAGCGCGTCGGCGAATGCATCCGGTAACCACACCGGATACGACTCGACGGCGCCGGTGCCGGTGTTGACCTCGGAGTTCATGGCGTTCGATCCCTCCTACATGGGCGGGGTCTCGCTGACCACAGGGTGGGTGGCCGGAGCCGAGGGTGGCGCGCAGAGCATCATCCTCGGCATGCTCGGCGCACCCGGCACCGTGAGGACGTTCTCCGCGGGATCGGCGCTCGACGCTGGTCCGGCCTTGTACCTGCTGAGTCCGTCCGACCACAGTGAGCACGTCACGTTCGCCCAGACCTCCGAATTCACACCGTTCGCCGGCTCGGCGGCCGGCGGAGTGCGCGTAGCGACGACCAGCACCGTGTACGGCGCAGATCTCTTGGTAAGCGGACTGTCGGCCGACGGAACATTGGCGGAGGTACGCATCTACTCACTCTCAAGAGCGAACAAGACCGCCACGACCCTGACCCCGACCCTCCTCAGGCTGGTGGCGTCGATCCCGGGATCTCGACTCGCCTCGGTCGGGGGCGACTGACCGCGTGCAGCCGGGCGCCGACGCGTACGCCGCGGCGATCGCCCAAGGCGTTCGACCCTGCCCTTGACGAGAACCTCTACGATCCTCGAAGGGACTCCCGCCCGATCACTCCCCATTGGACACCTCATGGAACGCGCTGAACCGTCGAGCCTCATGCGTTGGGACGTGCTCGATCATCTCCGCCGCGTCCACGGGTTTCAGGAACTGGTCAAGATCGTCACGCCATCAACCTCGATCGAGATGGAGGGCCGTCCGGAGCTGACGGGATTCACCAGCGAGACGACTCTGCGTTACGCCGACGACATGCATCGCGCCGGACTACCCCGCGCCGGACTACCCCGCGCCGGACTACCCCGCGCCGGACTACCCCACGCGCGCGATCTCCTGACTCTGGCCGAACTCGTGGCCCTGGCACGGCGAACCCGCGTGCGAGCGGACATCGTCTTCGTCGATCCGTGGCACACCTACACCGATTCGATTACTACGCTCTTGCTCGCGATCGAGATCGTGAGACCCGGCGGCGTGGTCGTCTGCCACGACGTGCTCCCACACGAACCGGAACTGGTCGTCACACCACCGCGCAGCCTGCCCGCATCGTGGTGCGGGGAGACTTGGCGAGCATTCGTCGATCTCACCGCGAGACTGCCGAAGGACTGGGAATGGTCGATCCTCGACGTGGACTTCGGGATCGGGATCATCTCTGTCCCTGATTCATTCGGGACGACCGAATCGCACCGGGCACTGCGCACGATGATCCGTCATCCGCGGGCCACACTCCGACGCATCCGGGAAGGTCGAGGAATCGCCGACGGCGCTCTGCGCAGGGTCCCCCCCGAACTCGACCTCGAGGAGGGCTGGCACTGGCTCACCGCGGCCGACTCCTCTGGACTCCACATCGTTCCCGGTAACGAGTTCGAGAGCGTCTGCGGTTCGTCAGACTGATTCGGACTGGGTTGTAGAGCCTCTGATATGTCCCGGGTTTCGTGGTGCATCGCCACACTTTTGGCCTTGCAGCGCTCTGACCAGCAGTTATGTGCCTCGGAGCCGTGAAACCTCCCCGAGATGGTTCGATTCCAGAGAATCTCAACGATACGGATTCTTGTCACTGGTGATAATAATCCGTATAGTAAATCCCATGGCACAGCGAACTCAGGCACAGATCATCGAGATCTTTCACCTGCTATTCCTGCGCGCCCTAGCACCAGGCAACACTGAGTGGTTCACGCTCAAGGGGGGCGCGAACCTCCGCTACTTCTTCGGCAGCCCCCGCTACTCGAACGACATAGATCTCGACTTCGCCGGCCGTGACGCCCTACTGGTCGCCAAGACAGTTCAGTCGACACTGAATGGCCAAGCGATGTCACTGCTTGCGAGAATGTCCAAGATCGAGATCGCCGAGGTGTCACCGTCCAAGCAGACCGACACGACTCTTCGGTGGAAAATCGGACTGCGAGCCCCGGAGCACCATAACCTCATCCGAACCAAGGTCGAGTTCTCAGGCAGGGGCGGCGAGAGCGCCCATGTTGGGTTCGACCTCGTCCCGAACGAGGTCGTCCGTCCGTACGCTCTGGATGCGCCGACGGTGCGGCACTACCTCGAGACAGCGGCCATCGACCAGAAGATCGCTGCTCTCGCACTCCGCAGCGAGACCAAGGCCCGAGACATATTCGACCTGGACCTGCTGTTCCGGCAGCGCCGCTCCGCTCAGCCAGATCTCAGCGGACTAGATGCGACCTACGCCGCAGAGGCGGCGATGCGGGCCCTCGCGATCCCGTTCAGCAACTTCACAAGCGAGGTAGCGCCGTTCCTTGACGCCGAGCTGGTCGCCCTCTACGACGAGCCGCAATGGGACCGGATGTGTCTGGCACTAACCGACAGCCTGAGTGAGATCGCGGCGAGCGCTACACCGAGCGGAGGTGCGACATGAGGGCACTTGACCGATACTCACGACTGCAGGTACTTGGCCGGCCCGTTTTGACCACGGGCGAGGCCGCCGTGGCCTGGCGAACCTCGCTGCCCGTGGCGGCACGGTTGCTGTCGCGTCTGGCGGAGTCTGGAGTGATCATGAAGATCCGACATGGCATCTGGCAGATCAACCGGGAAACCCCCGATCCGGCTGTGGTGCTCCCCGTCCTCACCAACCCCTACCCCAGCTACATCTCAGGCTGGAGTGCCCTCTCACGCCACGGGATGATCGAGCAGATCCCCCGTGGCGTGTTCGCCGCGTCCCTCGACCGGGCGAAGACGGTGGAGACGGCGTTCGGCCGCTACGAGATCCACCACATCCACCCCGACCTGTTCGGGGGCTTCGAGGGGGCCACCGGCATCCGGGCTGGAGTCGCCACGCCGGAGAAGGCGCTATTCGACACTGTGTACCTGTTCTCGACGCGCAATGGCAGGGTCACCATGCCCGAGCTCGAACTGCCCGCCGGATTCGACCACAGCGCCCTCAAACGATGGACCGACACGGTTCCCTCGCTTCGGCTCAGGACGATGACGGCCAACAACCTCGCAAGGCTCGTAGAGACCGCAGCATCGCAGGCCGCATAGTCAGGGCACATCACCCGCCGTCGAGGCACAGAGCGAACTCGGTTCTGTAGAGCCTCCAGCGAGACAGTCCGGATCAGTCGCACGCGCTATTCGGTGGGCTCGCGGAATCGAATGAGCTGGTGAACAGAACCGTCGAGGTCCAGGCCCTTGGTACAGGGGCAAGACCCCTCGTCGTTTTCGACCAGGACGCGAGGCTTCAGCCGAGCCGCTCAAGCAGATCGGCGACAACGCTCGTGAGGGTGTCTGCGTCGACGTTGCGCCGGCACGGCTGATCTGCGCAACACGGCGGCGGCGGCCTCAATGTCCTCTAGGTCGGCGGCGAGGGCGGAACGGCATTGGTCGCGAAGGTCCCACGGCGCGTTCTCGAGCACGGCGGTAGACCCAGCGGCGAGCGTGAGCAGGAACAGGTCGTAGAGGTCGCTGGATCGTTTGACCATACGACGTTGGGTACTGGCGTAGCGCAGGGCGTGGGCCTTCATGGCGATGAGGGCGTCCACCGTCGCCACTCCGACCATGGCGGTTTCGGTGCTCGCCACCGACTCGGCACATCACCGCAGACCTCCGATAACCACGGGTCCGGTCGGAGCGAGTCAAGCGATGGAGGCGATGAAGTTGTCCATCGCCGATCCTTGCAGCGCTACGAGTTCACCAGACATGAGTGTCGCCGGCCCAGGTGCGAACGGTCTCGGCGCCACGGGCGGGGTCAGTGGCCAACGTCAGCGCCACGATGACCTCGTGGGCCACGGGATGACCCGCAACCGTGGCCGAAGAGGTCTGGGTTGTGGCGAAGGGCGAAGGGGCAGTTGCTATCCGTACGCGCTTCGACCGACCGACGGCGTGGTCGCCCTTGATCGCGATGAGCTTTAGCTGGGCCGAGTCAGTGACGAGGAACTCCCCCAGCGCTCCGGGGCTCGTGGCGATCGGAGCCCCGAGCTTGGCTGCCGCGAGGGCTCCGACGACCACGGCCGAGGTCACGACCGAAGCCGGCACCTCAATCCAATCGGGACGCCACACTTCGGCGATGGCCCAGAAGAGCTCGGGAACGGCCCGATGGTCGCGGGTGAGCAGGCCACCCTCGATGAGACGTTTGATCGCCAGCGACACGCCTCCCGGGGAGGCCATCAGTTCGCGAGCGACAGCACGTACACCGGGCAAGGGTTCCGGCCAGACCATGAGTGCCGCCATGGACACCCCCGCGATCACTTCTCCTCCCAGCGGGGTGACAGTCCGTGACGTGGTAGTCCCGCGGACTCCGGGGACGTCGGCGTCGATCCACACACCCTGGGCCGTGAACTTGAGGTGGCCGGTCAGGTCGAGCCAGCCGCACCCGATCGCATCGAGCGCGGCTCGCTTCGCCTCGGAGATGCGGTCAGCTACCACGATGCGAGGACCGCGGCCGCCCGCTTCGATCAGGCCGGAGATGACCCTGATCGGTTTCAGACCGGGACGGTCGAGCACCACAGTGTCGGCTTTCGCTACGGCGCCGAGCCCCAGATTTTCGAACGCTTCGGCCACCGCGTGGGCACGATCACCTGCAGGCACGCCGACATCATAGCTCAAGTGTCTAGTGTTTGATTGTTATTAAACACTAGACATTGGAGGAACTCCCACGAGGCTCTCGTTCAGGAGACCGGGCCCGGCGCCGTAGCGAGGCCCGGAACGTCTGCGTCAGGCGTAGGACCAATCCTGCGCCGGCGGTTCGCTGTATTCGATGACCTGCACATCGAACCAGATCGGCAGCAGGTGCTTGACGTAAAACGCGTGCACCGTACTCGCGGGATTGACCAGGTCCTCGTAGATCTTGAGCCGGATCTCCGGTTCGGTTTCCTGCATCGTGGCGATGCGCTCGCACAAAGCGTCGACTTCCTCGCGGGTGTCGTGCAACAGACCGAGATGGTCGTAGCCCGGCGAAGACATCGGCTTCGGGCTCTCGGCCAGGAGGATGAACTGCGCGGCCCGTTCGTCGAGCATCATCAAAAGGCCGCTCTGGCCGAGGATCTCGGTGTCGCGACATTCCCAACCGAAGAGTTCGCCGTAGAACGAGCGCACCCGGTCGCGAAACTCCTCGGTGAGAGTGCCCGGAGCGAAGGTCAGTTCCATGTGGTTGAAGCGCATCATGGCCCTGACCCTACGCACCTGTCCGGCCCCGCCACCGCCACAAGGTCGAATCCGTGATTCGGACTGGGTTCTGTAAAGCCTCCAGCGGCGCAGTCCGGATCAGAAGCTGAGGCATTGACGCCAGTCCAGCCCTCGCCCGACCCGCGGCCAGTTCGACTACTCGATGCGCAGGCCCGAAATGTTACGGCTGATCACCAGCCGCTGTATCTCCGAAGTGCCCTCGAAGATCGTGAAGATTTTCGCATCGCGATGCCAACGCTCCACCGGGTACTCACGCGTATAGCCGTACCCACCCAAAATCTGGATGGCCTGCTCGGTCACCCACACCGCGGTCTCACTGGCCTTGAGCTTCGACATCGAGCCCTCGCCGTTCTTGAACTCCTTGCGGTTCGCAGCCATCCACGCGGCGCGGTGCACCAGCAGCCGCGAAGCGTCGATCTCCATCTTCATATCGGCAAGCTTGAAGGCAATCGCCTGATTCATGATGATCGGCTTACCGAACGCTACGCGTTCCTTGGCGTACTCGAGCGAGTACTCGTAGGCGGCACGAGCCACGCCCAGTGCCATCGCGCCCACCGCCGGGCGGGTTGCCTCGAACGTGGCCATGGCCGGCTGCTTCTGGCCGGTCTTCCCGGCTTCACGACCGCGGGCGAGTTTCGCGTCCAGCTTCTCCTTGCCCCCCAGCAGACAACGACCAGGAATGCGCACATCCTCGAGCACGACTTCGGAAGTATGCGAGGCCTTGATGCCATGCTTTTTGTACTTCTGCCCCATCGACAGGCCCTTGGTGCCGGGCGGCACGACGAAGCTGGCCTGGCCGCGGCCCTTCAGCGCAGGATCCACCGCGGCAACCACCACGTGCACATCGGCGATGCCACCGTTGGTGATCCAGGCCTTGGTGCCGTTGAGTACCCATTCGTCGGTGGCTTCTTCGTATACGGCGCGAGTGCGCAATGAGGAAACATCGGATCCGGCATCGGGTTCACTTACACAAAACGCACCGAGCTGAATTTTATCGGCGGTGCCATAACACTGCGGCACCCATTCCATGACCTGTTCGGGCGTGCCGTTCCCGCTGATTCCGGCGGCGGCAAGACCCGAACCAAAGATGGAAAGACCAATGCCGGCATCGCCCCAGAACAGTTCCTCCATGGCGAGAACGATCGACAGACCGGTGGGGTCGGCGAGGTTGGCGGCCATGAACTCCCAGCCGTAGAGACCAATGTTGGCCGCCTCTTGAACAATCGGCCACGGGAACTCTTCGCGTTCATCCCATTCTTCGGCCGCGGGCCGCACGACATCGGCGGAAAAGGTGTGAACCCAATCAACCAGCGTTTGCTGATCATCGTTGAGATCGAGGCTGTAATCGGACATCGGCGTACCTCACAGTTTGCAGGTGCTGGGGCGGGGGCCCAACGGGACGCCCACAAGTTACTGCGCGGTAACCGCTTCTGCATCCTTGGAGCGACCGGGAAGTAATGCGAGGGCCAAACCGGTGAGAACTGACCCCACGACATAGGGCCAACCCATGCCCGCCCACTGAAACAACCCACCGGCCGTAATGGGTCCGAGTACTCGGGCCAGACCACCGGCTGATTGCTGCCAACCGAGCCATACCCCGGTGTCCCTACCCGCTCGGCCCGCTATGGCGGAAGACAGCGTGGGCGTAGCGAGTCCTTGTCCAATCACCAACAACAACAACGCCATCACCAAACCGGGCCAACCCAAATTAAAGGCCAGCAACGCCAGGCCGGCAACTACAGCGACCAAACCGAGTCGAATCGTTCCGGTTTCGCCAAGACGGTGAGTAACGGGACCAACAAGCCCACCCTGCACACCAACAAGCACCACACCAATACCGGCAAAGACCGCGGCCGTTGCGGAAAGTCCGAGGCCGTAACGAGAACTGGCTAACAACGAGAACGTTGATTCGAATCCACTGAATGCAACCATGCCGACAAACGAAACAATGATGAGACGGACAATGACATCTCGTTGCCGGAGCGGTGTGTGGTGTGCGTGGCGTGAACCTCGATGAGCGGGCTCCGCCAAACCTGGTCCATCAAGCACGGGGTTAGCGACAATCGCGTCAACCTCGCCACTCGCGTCAAGCGCGTCAAACTCGGCAATCTCGGCGGCAAACTCTGCTTGGCGGGCCGCTACTTCGGCAGGACGAGCACGCGGATGGCCGGCAACACCATGGGCGGTTTCAGGAAGACGCTTCAGCGCAACGATTCCGTTCACAAACGCGATGGCTGCAGCCACAAAGAAAGGAATTTTCGGTCCCCCTAATGCGGCAAGCGCGCCAATTGCGGGACCGGCAACGAAGCCCACCCCAAATGCGGCGCCGACCATGCCCATAAGTTTTGCGCGCTGTCGCGGTGGCGAAACATCGGCAACTGCGGCTTGGGCCACTGACACCGACGCACCAGAAATTCCGTCGATGATGCGGCCGGCGAACAACACCCACAGCGCAGGGGCAAAGCCGGTGAGCAACGAACCAATTGCGGTACCAAACAACGACACGATGATGATGGGTTTCCGACCAATGCGGTCACTTAACTTTCCCCAAATAGGGGCGAATACCAACTGCATGAGCGAAAACGAGGCCGATAACAAACCAATAACCCAAGCACCAGCACCGAACCGTTCGGCGTACTGAGGAAGGATCGGCAGAACAATGCCAAAACCAATGAGGTCAACGGCCACCGTTGTCCAGATGACTCCGAATCCGCGAGGATACCGTTGACGTTTCTGCGTGTCGGCCATTACGCGGGACGGACCTGGGTGCCATCCGCTGTGTCTTCGACAAGCCAACCAGCATCAACTAATTCGGAGCGAATGGCATCGGCGCCGGCCCAGTCTTTGGCGGCCCGAGCTTCATCACGCTGACGGGCGCGCTCAAGAACATCGGCTGGCACTTCATCGCCGCCCGCGTTCAGCACCAAGCCAACCGCTGAGCAGATCTCGAACACCGCAGCAGCAAGTGGAGCCGCAGCGATGCGATCGCCAGCGGCAAGCGCGGTGTTGGCCCGTGTCACTAAACCAAACAACAACGCGATTGCCGCGGGCGTATCGAGGTCGTTATCCATCGCTTGGCGGAACGCGGCCATGGCCTCGGTATCTGGTTGGCCGGCCAGACCAGCACGCGATGCGTTTCGAGCAAACGTATCGAGACGTTGCAATGAAGCAGCCGCATCATCGGTTGTTGCCCGAGTGACTTCGACTGGCGAGCGGTAGTGCGCTCGAAGCACGAGCACGCGATACGCGCGTGGATCGGTGGACTCAACAAGATCAAGAAGGTTCGTGAAGTTATCGAGACTCTTCGACATCTTTTCGCCTCCCACTTCAACAAACCCGTTATGCATCCAATGCGTGGCAAACCTACGACCGGCCGCTATCGCTTGTGCCCGTTCGTTTTCGTGATGCGGAAAGGCAAGGTCTTGTCCGCCACCGTGAAGATCGAATCCGTCACCAAGTAAATCGAGTGACATCACGACACATTCGGTATGCCAACCCGGGCGACCTTCGCCCCAAGGCGAGGGCCATGACGGTTCGCCCGGTTTCGTGAACTTCCATAACGCGAAGTCGATGGGCGAACGCTTGTGACCGGCAACTTCAACCCGAGCACCAACCTGCAATGACTCGATTGATTGACGAGCAAGTAACCCGTAGTCGGCCACCGAAGACGGAATGAAGTAGACGCCATCTTCGGATACGTACGCGACATCGCGGGCAATGAGGTCGGCAATAAGTTGGACCATCTCAGGGACATACGCGGTGGCATGCGGATTGGAGGTGGGCCGTTGCACACCAATGGCGTCCATGGCCTTCCACCAGACCTGCTCGCATTTTTGAGCGATATCGGACCACTCGCGACCTTCCTCGTTGGCCCTTTTGATGATCTTGTCGTCGATGTCGGTGATGTTTGAGACGTAGTTCACCTCAAAGCCACTCCAAGTGAGATAGCGACGAAGGACATCGAAGACCAATGAAAAGCGGCCGTGACCTAAATGCGGCGGCCCATACACCGTGGGCCCGCACACATACATTGCGACCTTCCCCGGCTGGCGGGGTTCAAAGGGGACAACCTGTCCCTGAGCGGTATCAAACAGTCGCAGCACGAGGGTCAACGTTACCCGCACCCGGCCCACCCACCGTGAGCCAGCCACTGATGGCGAACTAACGTGAGCCAGTCATGACAACGGCCGCCCCCACCCCAAAAAACAGTTGGAACATCCCCACAAAGCCCGGCCTTGAGGGCCTTGAAGCCCGCTGGGGCGCTACTTGGGAGACAAACGGCACCTATTCATTCGATCGCACCGCCGAACGTGAAGATGTTTATTCCATCGATACTCCCCCGCCCACGGTAAGTGGATCACTCCATGTGGGTCATGTGTTCTCCTATACCCATACCGACACCATCGCCCGCTATCAGCGCATGCAGGGCAAATCGGTTTTTTACCCAATGGGCTGGGACGACAACGGTCTTCCTACCGAACGTCGAGTGCAGAACTACTACGGCGTGCAGTGTGACCCTTCGTTGCCCTACGTCGAAACGTTCACTGCTCCCATTCCTGTGGTCGAAAGGCCCAAGGAAGAACAAAAGAAATTGCCAGTGCATATTAGTCGCCGCAATTTCATTGAATTGTGCACCACCCTCACCGCCGAAGACGAAAAAGCCTTCGAAGAGTTGTTCCGCACCCTCGGGCTTTCGGTTGATTGGTCAATGACCTACGCCACCATCGACGACCGGTGTCGACGCGTTGCCCAACGGGCATTCCTGCGCAACCTTCAACGCAACGAGGCCTACCAAGCCGAAGCCCCGGTTCTCTGGGATGTCGATTTCCGTTGCGCGGTTGCCCAGGCCGAACTTGAAGACCGCGAACTTCCCGGCGCGTATTACCGCCTTCCGTTTGCTCGCACCGACAATGGCGAACCCATTTTCATTGAGACCACTCGTCCCGAACTTCTTGGCGCGTGCGTTGCTCTTGTTGCTCATCCCGATGATGAGCGTTACCAACCACTATTTGGTTCCACCGTTCGCACCCCGCTGTTCGATGTCGAGGTTGAAGTGCGCGCCCATCAACTGGCCGACCCGGAAAAGGGTTCGGGCATCGCCATGATTTGTACGTTCGGTGATCTCACCGATGTCATCTGGTGGCGTGAACTACAACTTCCCACCCGCCCCATCATCACCACCGATGGACGAATGGTTGTCGAAGCACCCGAATGGATTGCAGCGACCGGCGAACGCGGCGTTACCGCACATAACGAGTTGGCCGGAAAGACCATCAAACAAGCGCAGGTCAAGATTGTCGAGTTGCTTCGAGCGTCGGGCGAACTCGATGGAGAGCCCAAGCCCATCACCCATCCGGTGAAGTTTTTCGAAAAGGGCGATCGTCCGCTCGAAATCGTTACCAGTCGTCAGTGGTACCTGCGCAATGGCGGTCGCGATCTTGCCTTGCGCGACACGTTGCTTGAGCGGGGACGAGAACTGCATTGGCACCCACCCCATATGCGGGTTCGTTACGAAAACTGGGTGAACGGTCTGAACGGCGATTGGCTTGTCAGTCGTCAACGGTTCTTCGGTGTGTCATTCCCACTTTGGTATCCGCTCGATGCCGATGGGCAAACCATCTACGACCAACCCATCCTGGCCGAGGAATCCGCGCTTCCAATCGATCCGGCCACCGATCTTCCTTCCGGTTACCGCGCCGATCAGCGAGATGTTCCTGGCGGTTTCACTGGTGATCCCGATGTCATGGACACGTGGGCTACTTCTTCGCTCACCCCGCAAATTGCTACCGGTTGGGGCGAGGACGAGGACCTGTTCGCTCGCACGTTCCCCATGGATATGCGCCCCCAAGCTCACGAGATTATTCGCACCTGGTTGTTCTCTACCGCAGTGCGATCGCATCTTGAACACAATTCGGTTCCGTGGCGTAACGCCAGCATCTCTGGTTGGGTCCTCGACCCCGACCGTAAGAAAATGTCGAAGTCCAAAGGCAATGTCGTTACACCACTTCATCTTCTCGAGCAGTACGGAGCCGACGCGGTTCGGTACTGGGCGGCAAGTGCCAGACCCGGAACCGACACCGCTTTCGACGAAGGACAAATGAAGATTGGCCGACGCTTGGGTATCAAGTTGCTCAACGCCAGCCGCTTCGCTCTGGGTATTGGCTCCGAGGATGGCGTCGCCATCATTGTTGATCCTTCCGCCATCACTGAACCGCTTGACCGAGCAATGCTCGCCGACCTCGCGGCGTTGGTCGACGACGCAACCAAAGCATTCGACGGTTACGACTACGCCCGCGCCCTTGAACGCACTGAAGCATTCTTCTGGCTGTTCTGCGATCAGTACGTCGAACTTGTGAAGGGTCGCGCCTATGGCGGACGCGGCGAGGAAGCGGTTCGTTCCGCACAAGCCGCCCTGCAACTTGCCCTCTCCACATTGCTGCGTTTGTTCGCCCCGTTCCTTCCCTTCGTGACCGAAGAGATTTGGTCCTGGTGGCAAGCCGGTTCGGTGCATCGTGCGCCGTGGCCCAACGCATCGACCCTTCGCTACGCCGCCGCCGACGGCAACCCACTTGCGTTTGCCACCGCCGCCGAGGTCCTCAGCGCAGTGCGCCGTTCCAAAACCGAAGCCAAGCGTTCACTGAAGTGGCCGGTCGAACACGTTTCTGTCTCCGACACCACTGAACGCACACATGCATTCGCTACTGTCAGCGAGGATGTTCGTGAAGCCTCAAATGCTGCGTCAATCACCATCGCCGTCGCCGCCGAAGCCAGCATCATCGTGACCCTCGGCGAGGACCCCGCCGCCGTCTGAAGGCGGCATATTCGGCTTGGTGTCCACCACCGGTTTCGGCTGAGGCGCTTCTTTTTGAGTGAGGATCACTTGGGTCGGACCGCCGGCATACCCAAACGAGATGCCGTTCTTTTCGAACGCGATCTTTAAGCGTCCGCGTAATTCGCGCAGTACACCGAACTGAGCGGCCGGTTTCGTTTTAATCACCATACGAACATGAATACCATCGGCATCAAACTCTTGGATACCCCAGATTTCGGCGCGTTCAAGAATGTTGTTGGACCATTGGGGATCGGTCTGCATGGTGTCGGCGACTTCTTGCATGACGCCACTAGCCGCATCGATGTCAGTGTTATAGGGAACAACAACGTCGATGAGCGCCCGAGCCCATTCTTGGCTCTTGTTCGCGACTTTCAGGATCTGCCCATTGGCAACGTGCCACACATTTCCTTCAGAGTCACGAATGTGAGTAGCTCGAAGCGTGACGCGTTCAACCGTTCCTTTGGCGCCCCCCCCAACATCAATAGTGTCGCCAACCCCAAATTGATCTTCGGCGACAATAAAAAAACCACTGATGAAATCGCGAACCATGGTTTGGGTTCCGAAACCAAGGGCAACACCAATGATGCCGGCGGTTGCAAGTAGCGGACCAAGACTGACACCCACAGTCTCGAAAATGAAAAGCAAACCGATAAGCCACACGAATACGGTGGCCAGCGAACGAAACACTTCGGTGAGAGTCTCCCGTCGAGCTTCGGTTCGAACAGAAGAGCCACCTGATGACAAAAAGATTCCTGAGGTGCGTTCACGCAGACCGTGCTGGCGTCCAATGGGAGTTCGAGATTTTGTCAAAAGCACCCGCGCCATCGAACGGGACACCAACCGACGCAACAACGAGGCCAGCACCGCAACAATAACGACAATCAAAAAAATTGTGAGCGGTTTGGCAACGATCCAGTCGAGGACATTGGTCAAAAATTTCGATCCGGTCCAGTCATACATGCGCTCACAAACCCAGTTGGGATCGGCACCACATACTGCGTTCAATTGTTCGGGATCAACTACGGCGAGAAGAAGTGAAGAAGTCACAAGCACTGACGGTACGCGAAACGGGACCCCCGCAGGGGTCCCGTTCACAAAACTCTGAATCTGTCCAGATCAGGAAGCCAGATTGGCGTTCACGAAATCCCAGTTGATGAGGCTGTCGAGGACAACCTCGATGAACTTGGCCCGCGCATTGCGGTAATCGATGTAATAAGCGTGCTCCCACACATCGATGGTGAAGAGAGCTTTTGCGTCGTGCTTCGAAGGAAGATCGGCATTGGCGGTCTTCATGATGGCGAGCTTGCCGTCCTTTTCGACGAGCCATGCCCAACCTGAACCGAACTGGGTAAGGCCAGCCTCGGTGATCTGCGCACGGAACTCCTCATACGAACCGAAGTCCGCAGCGATGCGATCGGCGGCGGCACCGGTAGGTGTGCCACCCCCATTGGGGGAAAGTGAGTTCCAGAAGAAAGTGTGATTCCAGACCTGAGCGGCATTGTTGAACAGTGGGCCTTCGGCCTTGGCGATGATGTCCTCAAGCGAGGCGTTCTCATCGGCAGTACCGGCAACAGCCTTATTGAGGTTGTCCACGTAGGTCTTGTGATGCTTGCCGTAGTGGTACTCGAGAGTCTCGGCACTGATGTGCGGAGCGAGTGCGTCTTGGGCGTAAGGCAGAGCAGGAAGTTCGAAAGCCACGAGGGGTCCCTTCGATTGATGGGCAAAGTTGAATTGGGAATTCTGAGGATAGCGGCGCCACTGCGGACTAAGTCATGTCAAACGCAATTAGCGAAGACCCATGAGCCTCGTACACCCCGGCCAGGCGCCCCAACCTGAGGATTCCAGTACCCGTTGGGCGATAACGATCTGTTGTTCACGAGTGGCATCGGCGGCGATTGCCGCGAACTCGCCACCACCCATGGACCTCCATGTGCTGTGGGCAAACCCAAGACCCCCGGAATAACCGGGTGCCGAAGTGGTCGCCCAGTTGCCGCGAGTTTCACAGTGGGCAAGTGCATCCCATACTCCGGGGTCATCAGGAGAAACAACTTCTCGGGGTCGAGGAGCCGGTGCTGGTCGCCGCACCTGAGTAGTGGTGGGCTGGGGTAACGCCGCTAGTTGCGCGGCCACTGCGGCCATAGCGGTGTACATGTCGACCGGCTCGGCATCGGTGGAGGGTGTTGTTTGTACAACAGCCTCGAGCTCGGCGGCTTCAGCGCTGCGCACACCGGCGGCATCGGTGGCCACGGCAAGAACCGCTACGGCCATCATGGCCACAAAGACGACTGCACCAATGGCCGCGTGCAACACATGCGTTGACATCGGTACCAACGGCACTGGGCCTGCGGATGAAACGAAGAGATTTCGGGCTTTCACCATCTGATGAATCCTTCTTGCTGATCCTGAGTTGACCGACGAGGTGCCGGTTGTCATGGAATCGCAATAAAGCAGCCATTAGGCTTCTGGTTTCGTCATGCAAATGCAACAACCAAACGGGCTACTCGCGCGGTGAATTGAGTCACACCCGTTGGCGCCGTTGGTCAAAGTCCCGCTCGAGATCGCGAAATCCACAGGATATCCACAGGCTGAAATCACCCCTTTTCGGGGCAAAACCCGCGACCTAGGAACCAGTCAGGCCCACCGGGCAGGTGACTCCGGTGCCACCCAAACCGCAGTAGCCATTCGGATTCTTGGCCAGATACTGCTGGTGATAGTCCTCGGCGTAGAAGAACGGTCCAGCCGGCGCAATCTCGGTAGTTATGGCATCGAAGTTCTTTGCGCCAAGCAGTTCGCCAAAGCCCTGAGCGCTTGTCTCACAAGCAACTCTTTGTTCATCGGTAAAGAAGTAGAGAGCCGAGCGGTACTGCGTTCCAATGTCGTTGCCCTGTTGATGACCTTGGGTTGGATCGTGATTGTCCCAGAAGCACCGAAGGATTGTGTCGAGATTTATAACGCGGGGATCCCACACCACAAGCACCGCTTCGGTGTGGCCGGTTCGGCCCGAGCACGCTTCTTCATAGGTTGGATTCGGCGTGAAGCCACCCGCATATCCAACTGCAGTTGTGTAGACCCCCGGAAGTTGCCAGAACTTTCGCTCCGCCCCCCAGAAACACCCCATGCCCACGACGAGTTGCTCGAAACCCTCGGGGAACGGGGCCACCATGGGGGCATCAAGCACAAGGTGGGTGGCAGCAACCGGCATTTGTTGTTCACGACCAGCCAAAGCATTGGCGGGATCGATCATCTCAGGCTTGTTGAATCTGAACATCTCAGAAGACTACCGAGGACCGCTACCGACGCGCACTGACGCGCACCGGCTCGCACCAACGCGCACTGCCTCACACCGGCGCACACTGGCTCACACACCGATCGCCGCGGGCGCTGACCGTAGGCTCATCACATGCGCCTCGACGCCGTTGAACTGCGGATCATCGCTTTACCGATGGCCACCCCATTTGTTGCCTCCCACGGAACTGTCTCCACACGCACATCTGTCATTGTGCGCATCATTAGCGGCGCCAGCGAAGGCTGGGGTGAATGCGCCGCACTCCCTGAGCCCACCTATAGCGATGAATACGTTGACGACGCGCTTCTCACATTGCGCGATCACCTTGTTCCCCTCCTGTTCACCGCTGACGTACCGCTTACCTCCTCTGACCTTCCGGCTCTTTTCGCCAATGTTCAAGGCCACCCCATGGCCAAAGCGGCAATCGAGTTGGCTCTGCTTGATTTCGAAGGGCGCGCTTCAAACATCTCACTCGCCCATCTCCTTACCCCTCACCCTCCGGGACCGGCCACCAACGTTCCCGCCGGAGTTGCGCTTGGACTGGCCGAAACACCTCAGGAGATAGCGAGTGACGCGGCGGCTCGCGTGGCCGAAGGTTACCGAAGAGTGAAAATGAAAATTGCACCCGGACGTGACCGCGAGTTTGTCGCCGCGGTACGAGATGCCATTGGAAAAGATGTGGCCCTTAGTGTCGATGCCAACGGCGCGTATTCACTGGCCGATATGGCCGATATGGCCGCTCTTGCTGAACTCGATCAGTTCGCTCTTTCCTTTATCGAACAACCACTGGCCGCCGACAACCTTCTTGATCACGCTGAACTTGCTCGCCGCCTGTCCACGCCGATCTGTCTCGACGAATCATTGACCTCCGAGTTGGTCACTCGTGAAGCGCTCGATATGGGTGCTTGTTCGGTGGTGTGCGTGAAGGCCCCTCGTTACGGCAGTTGGCTCCAGGCCGTTCAGGTACTTGACCACTGCGCCGGACTCGGCATTGATGCATGGGTGGGCGGAATGCTCGACGGTGGAATTGGTCGAGCAGCGAACCTTGCCCTAGCTGCTCATCCAGGGGCATCTCTTGCCGGAGACTTGGCGGCCACCAGTCGATTCTTCACTGATGACATTTGCGCTCCGTTCACGCTTCGCAAAACCGATGGCACCGCCACCATGTCGGTACCTGCCGGCTACGGGCTCGGTATCACCATCGATAACGATGCGCTTCACCGGCTCACGATTCACACTGAGGCGATTCGCCGCTGATCTAGTCTCAGTGCCCATGAGCATCCTTGATCTATTCAAAGTCGATGGCAAAGTCGCCATCGTTACCGGAGCGGGTCGCGGTATTGGAGCGGCCTCGGCAATTGCCCTGGCCGAAGCAGGCGCCGATGTCGCCATCACCGCCCGCAGCGAAGACCAACTCGAAGCGGTGGCCGCAACTATCCGAGGACTCGGACGCCGCGCATTCGTTCTCCCCGGCGACGTGAACAATCTTGATTTCCTTCAACAATTCGCCGATGCCGCCATTGCTGAACTCGGAAAAATTGACATTGTGGTGAACAACGCTGGCGGTTCGCCTCCTGCCGCAATCACCGATGTCACCGCCAAATCATTTGAGTCGGCATTCCATTTCAATGTCACCACCGCCTTTGCCCTCACCCAGGCCTGCATTCCGCAACTTGTTGAGAATCACGGATGTGTCGTGAACATTTCTTCTATGGCCGGCCGCACTGCCGCCCGTGGACTTACTCAGTACGGCGTGGCCAAGGCCGCGCTTAGTCATCTCACTCGTTACCTCGCCACCGACCTCAACCCCAAGGTGCGGGTCAACGCAATTGCGGTTGGCTCAGTCGCCACTTCCGCTCTCGAAACCGTCCTTGTGATGCCTGAAATTCGCGACACCATGATTGCCAATACACCGTTGCGCATGATCGGCGAACCCGAAGACATTGCTGCTGGCGTCCTGTACTTGTCTTCGCCTGCGTCTCGCTATGTCACCGGCAAGGTATTCGAGATTGATGGCGGCACCGAAGCCTCCACACTCAATATTCCAATTCCCGATTTCTGAACTGCGAAAGAACTAGTTCCAGCCCGCTTGGCGAATTGCTGCAAGCGCGGTAGCGGCCAATTGTTTTTGCCCGTCAACCGAGGGCACTGTTCCTGCACTAAGCGCAGCAAACTGCCGACTGACGAGTGGGCAGCCTTCGGCAATAGTTTTCGTTGACCACCGCAACGGTCCACGCGGTACATCGCAGGGGGCAGAATCATTCCCGTAGGGGTTTGCAGGCGAAGGGGACAACGTGATTCGAGTTGCCCAAGATGCTCCGGCTTCCTTCACTGAATCCACTGCTTCGCCCAACACCTTGGTGACTCGATCGGTCATCACATTGAGTTGCCAGGGATCAAGGAATGAAAAGAGTGGTGAAGGAGGAAGGTAACTGGTGAGCACAATCTTTGCGTTGAGCGTGTGGGCCAGCACATCAAATGAAATGGCCATGATTCGTTGCTTTACCAACATGGCCGCTAGCAGCTGATCAATGCACGCGGCGAATTGTTCTCTTTCCGCTACCGCGTCGTGGAACCTGGCGCAGGCCAACGATGGACCTCCAGGCAGATCCAAAAGGATTGAACCACCAACTGAGACAAGGACAAGATCGGGATCATCAGCAATCAACTGATCAAGAAGTCCATGAAAGCGACCTTCTTCTGGCTCTTGATCATCGGCCGGCAGGTCCATCCAGTTGAGTAAACGCGAACCGCTCACCGCGAAATTTGCAAAATCCGTCGCCCTAAGTTGTGCGGCCACCTGAGCGGCCCATGACACACCGTTTGTCAGGCCGCCGCCTGAAGCGAATAGCGGATCAGTTGAGGGGGTGGTTGGGCCAAGTTCGCTATTTGATGAACAACGCCCTACGGAAAGTTCATCTCTCCACTGACAATCGGTTCGGTCACTTAGCGCAAACGCCACACCGCGGGAATCGTACCCATAGCCCGCAGTAACGCCATCACCGAATGCCCGGATGCGCAATGACTCGGGGGTGACCTTTGCCGTTGACTGCGCTCCGGCCATTGAAAAGGTTAGGAGCGACAGCGCTACCACCATCACCACCAAGCCCACTCGGCGGGAACGGTGCAAGTCACTTCCATCGGAGCGCCGGGACATGCGCCCGAGGTTATCGGTCGGTACAGCCATCATCAGAGTCGCCCGTAGACTCTCCCTCCGTGCCCGCCGACCAGTCCTCAAAAAATTCTCCGCCGGCGTATCCGCCCCCTGACCATGTCATGAGTCTGCTTGGTCTCGAATCGGAGATCGGGAACGATGGCCAGATCGGTGGCTGGCTCACTCTCAATGAGTTCATGGTTTCACCCGATGGTTCACCACGGTTGGCGGTCGTGGCCATGCTGGTCGATGCGCTTGGAGGGCTGTGCTCCATTTCGGCCGCCGATCCGGACTGGGCCTTCACCGCCGATATGTCGGTTCATCTTCTGCCCACTGGCCCCATGGAACGACTTCGCACCAACCTCCACGTTCGCCGCCGCGGTCGCCGCACACTCATCATCGAAGCCGATCTCTTTGCCGAGGAGGAACGCCCGGCCGGTTCTGCCCTTCTTACGTTCGCCATCGTTCCGAAACCGCACCACATTGCTGATGTTCATATCGATACGACTCCCGGGCGCCGTTCAATGAATCGGGGCAGCAAAGTCGACCAACTCCAACGCCCCTATATCGAAGAACTCGAACTCACCTTTCGTGAAACTGGTGTTGCGTCGATCGAACTTCGTCCTGTTGTCACCAACACTGTTGGTGCCCTTCATGGTGCGGTGCATGCCTCGCTAGTCGATGAAACTTCTGCATCGCTCGGGCGGGCGCTGCTCGGCGGCGAGGTTGTCACTCATGACATGCATCTTGCCTACCTTGAACTCGGCCTCGCTGGTCCCCTTACCGCAACGGCAACGGTCCTCGGAGCGGCTTGTCAGGACCGACTTACTACCGTTGTCGAAGTTCGTGATGCCAATGGTGCGCTGAGCTCGCATTCCACGGCGGAAGTGACACGCATATGAGGGGCTTCGGCAATCCGACAGAAATTGGTGTCGCTCACTATCTCATGATGTCGATTGAAGAAATCGGTGATGGCACCGCGGCACTCCCCCATACGGTTGGGCATTTCGCCGGTCGTCCCGCCACCCTCGATGCCGATGGTCGCTTGGGCACGGGACTACTTGTGGCCAACATCGACTCCATCGGCGGAATGACATCGGGGTTAGCTGCACTTCCCGATTGGATTGTCACCACCAACCTCACTGTTCGACGGGCATCAAGCGCTCTCACTGGCCCCAACGGAACTGGGCCCCTTGTTTTTGACACCCAGGTGTTGCGACGTGGCCGTTCCTCGGTTGTGACACGCGTGGAGGTCACCAACATTTCTGGCCATGGCGTTGCTTCTTCATGGATGACCTGCGCGATTCTCACACCCGAGGATGGTCCACCTCCGTTTATTCGACCCATCCCTCGTCTTGAACGTGCCGAGCCGACTGAGCCCATCTACGCCAACTCGCCGTCACAGTTTTTTAATCTCACCGCCGGGGAACAGCCCGGAGTGATCTCACTCGAGGTTGAACAACGGCTTCGAAATCCTTGGGGCATCCTCCACGGCGGTTCCTCTTCGGTTGCCCTTGATACCGCAGCACGAAGCCTCATTGCCGGCCGGCCCACCGTCGATGACACCCCCGGCATTATTGTCACTGACCTTGCCATGCACTTCCTTAGCCCTGGTCGAGTTGGCCCGGTGGTGGCCGTGGCCACATCCAACGGGAAAAGAGGCAACGAGCACCTCGTCCGGGTTGAAGTACGCGACCTCGGGGCCGACAATCGCCTTATGGTGCTGGGAATGGCCACCGTGCGAAGCCTCGAAGAGGAAAAATCTACTGCGCGGTAGCAAAGTTCACCGCTGGCCATCTAGCGTGCGTCAGAACAATTGTTCTGGAGGGTAAATCGTGGGGATGACATTCGAAGAAGCAGTGGTGGCAGTGACTGGCCCGGGATCTCCTTTCGAGATCACCGAGGCCGAGGTGCTGGGCCGGACACAACCAATTTTCGCCAAACTGCCGCCCACGCTTCGCTTCCTTTTTCAAATGCTGCACGAGCGACCCGCCGATGAGGTTTTCATCGTGTTTGAAGACGAACGATGGACCACTGGCGAGGTCATTGCCAGCATCAATGAAATCGCCGATGTTCTGGTGCGCCGCTATGGCGTGCAGAAAGGCGACCGCGTGGCCATCGACATGCGCAACTATCCCGAATGGATTACTGCATTTGGTGCCATCGCATCAATTGGCGCAGTAGCGGTTTCGGTGAACGCGTGGTGGACGGGTCCCGAAATTGAATTCGGTCTCGTCGATTCCGGAGCCAAGGTGCTCATCGCTGATCGTCAGCGCATCGATCACATTGGCGATCGACTCGAAGCACTCAATGTCAAAGCAATCGCAGTTCGATGCGAGGGCGATCTCCCGGCCAACTGCGAACACCTTTCTGATCTACTCGTTCCCGGCGCGTCCCTACCGGCCGCCGAGATCGCTCCCGAGGATGACGGAACAATCCTGTTCACTTCGGGAACCACCGGCACACCCAAAGGTGCCGTGTCCACCAATCGCGCGGTGCTGTCAGGACTCTTCGCGTTTGCCTGTCGAAACGTTGTTGAATCTCTGCGTTGGTCGCCCGATATCGCACCGGACCCCGCATCCTCGCCTGTCCCGCCCAAAGCATGTTTCATTCTCACCGTCCCCCTTTTTCATGTCACCGGTTGTGTCCCGATAATGCTCGGGGCCATCGCCACTGGTGCCCGCATTGTGATGATGACGAAGTGGGATCCGTTGCGCGCTTTGCAACTGATAGATCGCGAAAAAGTCACCAACTTTATTGGTGTCCCTACGATGTCTCACGATCTCATTTCTCATCCCGACTTCGAAAAATATGACACCTCGAGTTTGAAAAATGTTGGCGGTGGCGGAGCGCCGATGCCTCCGGAATTGGTAAACAAGATCGGCAAACGGTTCAAAGGTCAGGCCAGCCCGCAACTTGGTTACGGGCTCACGGAGACCAACGGTTACGGCCCCGGCAACACTGGCCCGGACTACTTAGAGAAACCGTCAAGCACTGGCCGGGTAGTTCCGATCATGAAGTTGAAAATCGTGAACCCCAACAATGAAACGATGCCGGTCGGCGAAGTAGGCGAAATCTGCATGAGCGGACCAATGCTTATTCGCGGCTATTGGAACAGGCCTGAGGCAACTGCCGAAGCGATCCTCGATGGATGGCTCCACACTGGCGATCTTGGCTACATCGATGATGAAGGATTCGTCTACGTGGTCGATCGCATTAAAGACATGGTGTTGCGCGGTGGCGAAAACGTCTACTGCTCCGTTGTCGAAGCAGCCATCTTCGAACATGAGAACGTTCACGAGGTTGCGGTCTTCGGCCTTCCTCATGAACGACTGGGCGAAGAAGTGGTGTGCGCGTTACAGCCAACCCCCGGTACCACCATCGACACCGATGAACTTACCGAATTCCTGAAAAAACGTCTCGCCTCGTTCGCAATCCCGTCTCAGTGGTTCGTACGCGAAGAACCACTTCCACGCGGCGCTACCGGAAAGATTCTCAAACGGGAGATTCGTGACCGGGTCCTCGACGGCAAGTACTAACTCTTACCTTCTCGGTCATTGCCCCTGCACGCCTCTACACCTGCATGCGATGATCAGGCCGGGCGACGTGCGTTTAACAACTCGGTGTTGTCGTGCATGATCAACTTCTGCACTGTCGGTGAGAATTCCTTCAGTTCATCCACGTAATCCAGCGGTACCGGCATGCCTTCGATATGAGGCCAATCGGAACCAAAGATGACTCGGTCAGAGCCCACGAGTTCAACAACCTCATGGACATCGTCTTCCCAGAATGGGTTAATCCAGATGTGCTGACGGAATGTCTCCGAAGGTGTCTCGGGGAACCAACCCGGCATCTTTGATTGCGTGCTATCGAGTTTCTTCAGAAGTCCACGAAGGAACCCTGCACCATTTTCCACTGATGCAACCCGCACGTTCGGGAAACGTTCAAACATCTTGTCGCATACCAACGAACCCAAGAAGTCTTCAATGGGACGATCGAACATGGTGGCCATACGTAATGGCTGCGGACGACTCTGCTGACCAAACGAGGCGGAGAAACCAGTATCGGCGGTGTAACCCTGTGAGGTGTAACCACTATCGCCGGCATGAGCCACAACCGTGATGCCCGATTCGTTGACCAATCCCCAGAACCGATCGAACATTGGATCGGCCGGCGAACGAGGCCCATCAACAGTGGTGGGTGCTGCGGGTCGCATCACAATGTTGGTTGCCCCGTTGTCGAGAGCGAATTCAAGTTCGGAAATAGCCCAGTCTTGGTCGACCAGCGTTATGTAGGGCGCAGTGAAGATGCGGTTTTTATAACTGAAACCCCAGTCTTCGTTCATCCAACGGTTGAACGCGGTGAACACCTGCATAACGGCCCACGGATCTTCGTGAAGAGGTTCTTCGTAGATCATGCCGAGGGTGGGGAACATCCAAACTTTCTCCAGACCGTGTTCGTCAAGAGCGGCGATACGTGCATCGCGATCGCGATAGGCGGGGCGAATTGGTTCGCGTTGCTTCAAAAGTTCGATGGGATTTTCGTTGTTGGGATTACCGCGGAAGTAATCCTTCAACACGCCAGGGAGTGCCACGGGATCGAATGTGGGGTTCACCACTGCGTGACTGACCTTGCCGCCAATCACGTGGTACTTGCGACCGTTTATTTCGCACCACTGGATGGTACGCGTTCCGGTGCGAGGATCGAGGTGACGCGTAAACGCATCGATGGCCTCGTAGTAATGGTTATCGCAGTCGAAGACGGGGAAGTCGAGTTCGGTCATGACCGGCAATCTACGACACAGTCGGCTCTGATACCAACATTGTGTAGTACGAGATTGCGGGGGTGGCCCAGAGGGAAAAGGAACGCTGAAAGGCGGCCCGAGCTCGGGTCCCCGCCCAATCGGCGGGCAGCAATTCGGCGGGGAGCGAGGGGTCCACGCTTAAAAGGTGCCGCCATTCATGGGCCATGCGGGTGCGCAGAGCGAATGCTTCACGGTCATCGCCCGGCTCCACCCCATCGAATTCATCGAGGAATGCCTGATGGGCGCCCGCGGCGGTTTCCAGGTCCCAGGCCAGCGCCACGACATCGGCTGGCTCGTTAACTCCCTCGACCGTGGTGGCATTGAACAACAACACCTGATCGGAGAGCCCGCACCCTTCAAGGACCGCCTGGGCGCCGGCACGAGCATCGCTACCAATGGCGACCCAAAGGTTTGGGCCCAGCGCACCAAACCCTTCAAAGTCCAGACCCACCGCAAGTCGGTCTCGTATGCGGCGATCGGGGCTAACGCCGGTGATGGCCAGCAACAAGAAGGTTCCGTCCCAAGTGGGCTGGGCCAGGATCGAGCGCTGCACACGCGGCATAGCCGAACGAATCATGCGCCGCCCCGACTCGGTGAGACGCCAACGCGTGTAGCGACCAACCGACTCACCTTCGAGCCAACCATCGGAGGCTGTTCTGTTCACCGCTTGACGAGCGGCCCGCTCTTCGATGCCAAGTGCTTCGAGTGCACCCACAAGGGTGGAATTCCAAACGGGTGTATCGCGGGGACCAACCCATTGACCGAGAACGCTAATAAGAAGCGCCCGAGCACTGGGGCCACCATCGGCCCGTCGTCGAGTGGGGGTGACTTGCACCATTAGGGAAGATCGCCCTCAATCTCACTTGGAGAAATTCCCATGAACCGCTCAAGGGCGAGCTGGTTATTGAGAATGCGGCTTTCTTCTTGCGACAACGTGATTCGAGTGAAGCCGGGCTGATGGAGGCCACGTTGCGCGGTTTTGAGCATGGTGAAGTCCTGATTGAAAACGGTGCCGAATGCCATCGAATCCATTGGAACTTCCATTTTCATTGGTTTCGAGCGAGGAGTGTGAGCGCCGGCCCGGTCGAAGTTGAAGATGTCGAGCCAACATTCATCAGGATTGCTACCCGGACGGGTACGAAGCACCGAGAGTAGATCGGGATGGAAGAGCGCGGTGATGTTTGGGAACACATTGTGTTGATCCAACAACATGATCTGCTCGTTGGTAAAAAGCGAAAGATCGACACCCTTCGCCGCTTGAGCGGCACGGACAGCCTCACCCATAACCTGGACCAACGTGGAGCCATCAGGAATTGGCGGAACCTCGCCGGGATTTGTTGCATCAAGTCCCGCCCGGGCCGAGTACACCGAGGCGAACGCGTTCCATAGTTCTTGATCGGTGGGCGCCGGTCGGATTCGCGGAGAGGGAACGCCATATTGCTGACGACTGCGACCCACGTGATCCCAGAAGACCTGATGATTATCGAGATCAGCGAAGATGGTGAGCAGCTCAGGGTGAAGTCCTTGAACGTGATAGGTCTCGCTAAAACCGTCGGCGGCGGTCTTCCAATTAGCGGGAACTAACACACTGATTTCAAAACGACAATGAAAATCTTCAATACCTAGATAGGCGGCGTCGGCGGGCGCGCCGCCAAGATATTCCACTAACGACATCGCATTCATATCGAAATTAATGAAGACCAACGGCCCCCACCTATCGACTTGCACCTTGGGTAACGCGTACGAGTCGTTATCGATCACACCGAAATCTCGACGACTCGGAATTTCCTTGAGCGAACCATCAAGGTTCCAGCACCAACGATGAAAACCACATCGAAGCTCGGAAAGATCGGAACCATTGCCAGTGCAAAGTTCGACACCGCGATGCATGCAGACGTTTTGGTAGGCCCGAAGGGCACCATCGTGATCACGAAGGATCACACAGGAAAGTTTGTCGACAGTGAACTCCACCCAATCCCCCGGGTTTGCCACCATGTCGACAGTGGTTGCCAGTTGCCACACATGCGGCCACACATGTTCGGACTCCCTTGCTGCAAAATCAACAGAGGTATAGCGCTCGGCGGGGTACGTGATCGGTGTTCGTGTCGCCGGACCAGAACCGGCGGCGCGAGAACGAAGAGTCCCAATGTCTTTCACCGGCACTTCGGTTGGTTTGGCAAGATCAGTCATGGTCGTCATCCCCCTTCGACACAGCGCTTGATCCTGTCACAGCACCCCTCAATCCGGAAACAGTTCAGGGGAATCCGGAAACAGTTCAGTTCGGACGGCCATGCACGGTGACCACGTACTCGCCATTGGGATCGAAGTCCTCACGGTCCCAGCCACCGAAGCGATCAACCAGAACAAGTCCTGCCTCGGCACTCCACCTATCGATTTCCTCGACAGTCGGCCAACTCGCCTTGAGCTGATTACCAATCACAAGATGACCACCGGGAGCAACATGACGCGCACAATTGCGAACGGCCTCGGGACGATCGACAACCTCCACAAACCCAATGACGTTTCCAGCAACAACAACAAGATCGACGGTACGACCAATTTCGACTGTGGCCAGATCTTCGAGACGCCAGTCAATTTCGGGAGCGCGACGCTGCGCTCGTGCAAAAAGGTCGGCATCAAGGTCGACACCAATTGTTTCAACACCCCGAGCCGTAAGTTCGATAGCAACGCGGCCGAAACCGCAGCCGGCATCAATCGCCGTTCGAGGCGCATACGCCATAACAAAGTCGACCTCACCGTGCGGGTTCCCGCCTTGTTCCGCTATGCGATCCCAACGTGATTCGTACTCATCAAGGTCCACCGCTCGTCGCCATGCTGCCCAATCGCTTGAACCTTCGATTGGATCTGTGCTCATGATTCAATCCTGTCGATAAGGCCCCACCGCAACGCGGTTGAAACATCAATTGGTTCGCCACAAAGCGCGAAAAACAGAGTTCGATGACGGCCAATGCGTCTGGGGATACTGGAAGTTCCTCCCGCTCCCGGCACGAGGCCCATGGCAATCTCGGGAAGTCGGAACGTTGTTGCCGGATGAGCAACCACGTTGTTGGCGAACGCCGGAAGTTCAACTCCGGCACCAACACATGCGCCATGGACACTGAAGGTCACTCGGTCGGCGATTCGGGTAAGCACCAGTCCCGCATTTCGTGTTGTGCGAACAATGTGAGCAGGAACCGGCCCCGGGGAAGTACCGAACTCGTCAAGGTCGCCGCCACTGCAGAAAACGGTGCCACTTCCATTCACAACTGCCCGTTCGATGGTTGCATCGGCATCAACAAGTTGAAGCGCTTCAACAAGTTCGTCTCGCATCCGGGTTCCGTACGCATTGCGCACCTCGGGACGATCCAGAGTGATCCTGAGATCGTTGTCATCACGAGAGACACGCACCACTGCTTTGTCAGGTCGCTCACGGGGCGTTCGGTCTTCTCGACCTTCGAGCCAGTTTCGATACTCAGTACCTGACTGCAACAAGCTGTAGACGCATGATTCCGCAACAACAGCGTTAGCAGCCGATGCCCATTCGCTCACGCGAAGTAGTTGCGCCAACGACACCGATGCTGAAGGTGAACTTCCTACCGCCTTTGTCAGAGCAGCGATAGTTGCGCCGACCCCATTGGCACATGACACCCACGGACGCGGCGCCTCGGCAGCAGCACAAAGAAGAAGGTCGAGCCCATGGAGATCGCTTCGATCGGCCAGTGGAGATTGCGCAGTTCCCACGATGATCACTGGCGAGGAGGAAACAAGTTGCAAAATACGTTCAAGAGTGGACTTTTCGTACGATGAATCGAGATTGAGTACGACCATCGGCTCGTTGACGGCGGCGCCAATCTCGTCATCGGCGCCATTTGCTAAACGGGCAAGAAGTCCATCGGGAGTGTGAATGGCGGTCATTGGCCCATCAGCCTGCCGCCAATGAGCACCAACCGCACGTTGTCAGCATTGGGATCTTCGAGTACTTCTGCCAGCGGTCGATCAAGCAAACAAAGATCGGCTCGTTGTCCTTTGCGAAGTCGACGAGGAGCCCCACCGGGATTCATTGGATCAGTGAGGTACCAATCCAGAGCGATAGCTGCCGAGACCCGTTCTGCCTCGCCCAGTACATGACCACCACGCGAGCGCCGACTCGTAGCCGTCGCTATGGCCTGCCACGGATCGCATGAGGTCACCGGCGCATCGCTTCCGGCGGAAATTCTTACACCAGCAGCCCGCAACGAACCCGCCCGGTGCAAGAACGGAAGGTCATCGTCATCCACCACGGACAAATAGTGATCGCCGCGCTCAAAGATCAACGCCGGCTGCAACACCACAGTGACATGAGTAGCGGCCAGAAGTTCGTCGAGGTCCGATGGCAACACCGAACCGTGTTCCATGCGATCGCCCTCAATTGTTCCCGCCAAGGCAAATGCTGTGGCCGTTGTAATGGTCTCCACTCGACTTACCGCATGAATGGCAACGGCACGACCTTGGCGATGCCACTGCAAAATCTCCACAGCAAGGGCATCGGGATCAGGTTCAGTAAGTTCGTCGACAAGGATCTTGGCCGGCCCATATTGCGCCCATCCTTTGACATCTTGTTCCTCGTTGACTCCCAATACGGTGAGATGTTGGCGAATTGCTCCACTTTGAACAGCATCACGAAGAATTGCTGTACGACCGGAGCCCAGCGCATAGGTAGCGTCGGTGACACCTGTGAATCCGTAACCAGTGAGTTGGCGGCCCACCGCATCAAGGGAAGGCGCGGTCACACCCACTCGCGACGCCAACCAATCGTCCATCCGCAGTAGTCGCCCCGAAGGCCGACCGGTGGCATCGAGTTCCACCCCTTCAGGACCACCACCATCAGCGATACCTACCTGTTGAAGGGCTCCTGACGAAAGTGTCCAGGCCAATCCCGATCGGTGTTGAACCCGCACGAGGGCCAACGGGGCAAGCACATCAAGCCTGTCTCGAGTTAACGGTCCGTGGCGATGCTCGTCGTGCCCACCAACACGAATCCAGCCGCCGTTGGAGTTGGCCGCCGCCCCCATGATGTGCTGATCAAACATTTCCGGCGTGTTGTCGCCCGAGACATCCACCCCATTGAATCTCGCGGCCATGGCCAAAAGGTGCACATGATGATCGTGCAATCCCGGCAACATTGCGGCGCCGTCGGCGTCGATGACGAGGTCACTCCCTTGGTCTATCGAGGCTCCAATTTCTGTGATGACGCCATTTTCAACCGCCACATCGACACGCTTTCCATCGACCTCGGCGTTGCGTACAACAACCGGTTCGTGATTCACCACACCACCACCGCACCACGGGCTGCGCTGCGCGCCACTTCTCGAAGGGCGAGATCAATCGTGACTCCTCCGCCTGCTGCAACTGCGCCCGCCACCAGTGCCGCCGCCACCATTCCGGTAAGAGGATCGGCGATGGCGTCGCTCACAAACGATGGACCAGAAACATTTTGTTCAACCAGTCCGCCCGCCACCGCAGCATCATCGCCAAAACCAACCCAATTACACCATGGACCACATCGTCCATAGGCAGTAATCGATACCCACACCATTCCTGGGCGATTCGAAACAACCTCGGCCGGGATAATTCCAAGTCGATCAAGGGCGCGTGGGCGTGACCCTTCAATAACAACGTCCGCATTGGCGATGATCTCTTTGAGATGGCCAACACCATCGGCAGTTGCGAACGGTACAGATTTCAAAGATTGTCCACCGTGCAACCACGAGAAGAACTCGGCGTTTCCACAGCGGGCGCCGTCGGGGCGAGATATGGATTCGATCTTCGTTACGTGAGCCCCCGCAACCGTGAGGAAACGTGCACACAGTGGGCCCGCCCAAAGCGAGGACAAGTCCACCACTCTGAGATCTTCAACATTTTTTGCGCCAGTTTGCTCACCAACTCGGCGAACAATCCATGGCCGAGCAGCGTTGGCCGTGCCCCGAAACTGGAGTTGCTCATCTTCTTCACCAGAGGGCAGAGCCGAAATGGCAAGTCCTAGTTCCTGCCCGGAGCGCACAACGATATCGGTTGGACGAGTTCGCAACTGATCAGAAATGGATTCCCACGGAACCTCCTCCTGTGCCTCAACTCCCAGCCATGCGGGCAAAAGCTCAAGGTCATCCTCTCGTGGCAGATTCACCGCACACCAACCATCGATGGTCGGAAGAAGTCGACACGAACCGCCCGCCGAAACGGAACCACTGGGCACCAGGCCGGTGAACTCTGATCGTTTCCAAAGCAACTCCTCGGCCGATTCTTGATGATTGAGGTTGAGTTCTGTCAGTCGTTTAAGACTTCGATGACCAAAGTTGACGGCAAGTTCCAACATAGAAGACGAGGCCATGACTAGCGGAACACCACTTAGGGTTTCGAACTGATTTGTGAGCGCAAACGCTCGAGCAGTTCCACAAAAGCAGGTTCACCAAGCGACCAAAGTTGAGGAGTGAGTTCTGCCGATACCGCATCCTCGGAATTCGTGATCGCGTCGTTGGCCAGAATTGTGGCTTTCATCTTTCGCACAAGTTCGGGGGGACCGGCGGCGGCTTTCGATGCCATTGAACGAGCCACCGATAAAAGTTCATCATCAGGAACACATTTCCAAACCAAACCGATCTCGGCCGCTTTTGGTCCATCGACGATTTCGCCAAAGAGCACTAATGCCATCGTGGTTTGAAGATCGGTGATGCGGCGAAGTCGCCATGTGTTTCCGCCGCCGGGATGAAGGCCGATCTGCAAAAAGCGCGTATCGAAACGAGAGGACTCACCAGCGAGAATGACATCGCAGGCCAGAGCAAGATTGAGGCCGGCACCAACAGCAGGTCCGTTCACGGCGGCAATTGTTGGCAACGGTGATTCCGCAATTCGCAAGAAGCCCGAATAGATGTGTCGAAGTTTCTCTTCACTGTCGCAGGCTCCAAGATCGTCGAGGTCGGCTCCGGCGCAAAAGGCGGGCGGAGCGCCGGTGACAACCACTGCCCCCACATCGTCTCGAGATTCCAGTTCATCGAACCCGGCAACAACTGCAGCATTGAGCGCCGACGAAACGATATTGCGCCTACCAGGATCGTTCAGCGTGACCGTCGCAACACGGTTCGAAACTTCAAGCGTGATCATGGTTCCATCATTGCCGCTCAACGCTCTCCCCGCCCATCGATCAGCGGGGAAGTCCCAACACCCGCTCACCAAGGATGTTGCGCATCACATTGGAGGTTCCACCCATGATTGTGTAGGCCGGCGCATAGGCAATTTCCGCTGTCCATGGCGAAGCCAGCATGGCCTCTGCCCCCAGTACTCGCGCCGCGAAGTCGGCAACGCGCTGCTCATATTCGGTACACACGCATTTCGTTCCTGCCGCGAAACCGGCAGGAGTTTGACCAAGGACACTTCGGTACACCAACAATCGACCAACCGTGTAGCCAATTTCGAGTGCGGCGATCTCCTGGCGCACAATAGGGTCGGTGGAAACAGCGCGACCGCGGGCATAGAGATACAACGCCCGATTTGAAACCAGCCGGTCGATACCGCCGCGTTCATGTTCTAACTGGCGCATGGTCTGAGCAAACGCGTTGCCCTCGATACCAACCAAGTTGCCAATCGGCACTCGGCACTCTTCGAACCACACTTCATTGAAATGACGTTCATCGATCATGTCCCGGATTGCCCGCACTTCGATACCCGGAGTGTCCATGGGAACCACGATCTCGCTAATTCCTAAATGGGCTTTCCCGGGCACCGATTCGGTGCGACAAATGAGATAGCAATAGTCGGCCTGAGCGGCGAAGCTGGTCCAAATTTTGACACCGTTGATCACCCATTCATCGCCGTCACGCTCGGCACGTGTGGTTAGCGATGCGAGATCGGACCCACTCTCGGGCTCACTCATTCCAATGCACCATGTTGTTTCCCCGGCCAACATCGGCGGGAGATAACTCTCTTTTTGTTCTTTGGTGCCATAGGCGATGAACGCCGGACCCATTTGGCGATCGGCAAACCAGGAAGCCCCTATTGGTGCACCTGCGGTAATGAGCGATTCCGCCACGATGAGCCGTTCAATCGGCGAACAGCCACCGCCGCCAAACTCCACCGGCCACGTCATTCCGATCCATCCAAGTTGCGCCAGTTCGCGTGAGAACTCACGCGAGTAGGCCACTAGCCAGGAATCGTTGAACCGGCCATACCGTGCCACCGCATCAGCGGCAACGCGGTCGGCCTTTTCCTTTAGCGCAAGCAGTTCATCGCTGAGACGGAAGTCCACGGTGACATCCTTGCCCGAGACGGCTCACTTTGTGAGATCGGCCAGAACCTCACGGCGCAGCAACTTTCCGGTCGGGGTATGGGGCAACTCATCGCGGAACTCGATGATCCGAGGCGTCTTCGAACCCCGCAGATGTTCCCGGCAGTACTCATGGAGTTCGAACTCGGTTGCCGCTTTTCCGTTCCCCAGAACAACAACCGCGGCAATCTCTTGGCCCCATTCGTCATCGGGGATGCCGACAACGGCGGCATCGATGACGCAAGGATGACGGCGAAGCACGTCTTCGATCTCGGCCGGGGCAATATTTTCGCCACCACGAATAATGGTGTCATCAGAGCGACCCTCAATAAAGAGGTAGTCGTCGGCATCGACCCAACCGCGATCTTTGGTGGGGAACCAACCTTCAGCGTCGACGACACTGCCACCTTCGTATTCACCAGAAACCTGTTCGCCACGAAGGAACACAAGCCCGGGCTCACCAACCGTAAGCACGGTGCCGGCTTCGTCACGAACTTCAACTTCAATACCGGGCAGAACTTTGCCCACCGAACGAAGACGAACCTTGGCCACTGGATCGCCAGCGAAGGCGGCAGCGTGATCTTCGGGGCCCAACAACGCGATGGTCGACGAGGTTTCGGTAAGTCCGTAGGCATTCACAAAGCCGGTGCCGGGGAAAAGTTCAAGTGCTTGTTCGAGCACTGGTAACGGCATACGCGCGCCGCCATAGGAGAGAGTCGCCAACGATGGAGTGTTTGCGGGTTGCCCATCGAGTTCTTGAACAACACGAGAAAGCATGGTTGGCACAACCATTGCTTGGGTGACGCCTTCACGACGAATGACATCGAGCCAATTTTTCGCATCGAAGGACTCCAGATAGATGATGCGTCGGCCGGCGTACATATTGGACAACAGATTCGCTATACCGGCAATGTGATACGGCGGAACAGTGACGAGTGCGGATTGTTCTGGCGCGGCGCCGGCAAACTCAACAGTGCCAATGACATAGGCCGTGAGATGACGATGACGTAAGAGTGCAGCCTTGGGCGTTCCCGATGTGCCAGAGGTATAGAGAACAATGGCAACGTCTTCAGGATCGACGAATCCAGGAAGCTCGACATCGGCCGAAGCTGAAAAATATTCCTCTAAGAGATCTTCACGCGACACGGTCATTGCGGGATCGGCGCCAGGAACTGTTTCCGGATCGGCGATCACCACTGCTCCGAGATTCGCTTCAACAAGGGGACGGAGCTGTTCTTCACTAAGGCGATAGTTCAGCGGAATAAACGGAAGTCCCGCATAGGCCGCCGCGAATACCGATACGGGGAAGGACGCATCATTTGTTCCGCAATAGACGACACCGGTGGCACCGAGTTCGATGAACTTCGCCGCGGCACGACGCGCCGCACCATCAAGTGCTCCGTAGGTAAGAACACGATCGCCGGAAACAACAGCAACCCGATCGTCGAGCGTCGACGATGCCATCTCGAGCAAGAGAGAAAGATTCACAGCGGTATCGCGTTCCGATCAGTCCGAGGAGGGAAGCGGCTTGGCGCCCTTAATAGGAACATCACGACCATCGGCACCGAGAGTGCCAGGACCGGGTTTGGCGCAAAGCACCTCGAGGCCCGACTCTTCATCGGCATAACGCTTACCAACGAGGGTGCCTTCACCAGCGGCGTCACCATGACCGCCGCCGGGACGATCGGAAGTAGCGTCAGCAATTTCAGCACTACCACAGGTGAGGGTAACCGGATTGGTCGGGGGCCTCACGACCACCAATTCAACGCTGCACTCGGGACAGGCCAGTCGGCTACCGGCTTTGATCTCCATTTAAGTCCTTCCCAAGAGAACCCCCATGGCCCCCTGAACGTCATGGCAACGTAGCGCGACCAAGGCCCCTCCTCTGCACTCTCACAAAATCTGCCGCCGCGGACGCAACCCGGATGTGACACGATCAACGCTTCGCACCCATGAGGAGGGGCAATGTCCAACGTGTTTCCCGGTCGATTCGATGAGAAAGTCGCGCTTCTGACTGGTGCTGGTTCGGGAATTGGTCGAGCTTGCGCAATTCGCCTTGGGGCCGAGGGCGCACGCCTGTACCTCCACGACATCAATGCCGACGGGCTTAGCGAGACCGCAAACATTGTTTCGGAGGCCGGCGGAACCGTCACCACCCGAGTGGGCGACGTCACCTCACGGGCTGAATGCTTCGCCACCGTTGAGGCCGCAGTCGCTACCTACGGAAAGCTTGATGTTCTCGCCAACGTGGCCGGCATTGCCGGTGGGTTTCATTTCACTGAGATGCCCGAAGAGAATTATCGGCGAATGTTTGCTGTCAATGTCGATGGGCCGTTTTTTCTTTGCCAAGCAGCAATTCCGCAGCTTTTGAAGACCGGCGGCAACATCGTCAATATCGCATCGAACGCCGGGCTCATGGGCATGGCCTACCAAGTGGCCTACACAATGACGAAGGGTGCGGTTGTTCAACTCACTCGATCACTGGCCATGGAATACGCCAAGACGAACCTGCGAGTGAACGCCGTTGCTCCTGGCGGAATCGTCACCAACCTCACCCATGGTTTCACCATGCCCTCGGATATCGAGTACGACCTCATGGCGCCGTACATCGGTCACCGCGGACAAGGCGAACCCGAGGACATTGCCGATTTGGTGTCGCTGCTCGCCGCTCCAACGTCAACCAACATCCACGGCGCAATTTTCTCGAGCGATCGCGGTCTCACGGCCAGTTGAGTGCTCCACTACGCAGGGGCAATCGCTCTGATCGCAGCCAGAGCTCCAACAATCACTGACTGAATAAATGCGGGAGTGAGTTCCTGTCCCTGCACATAGCGATAGTTGTGGAACGGACCTGAAACAAACGCCATCGCAGTGACGGCGTCGATTGATTGGCCGATCTCGCTGCGCATCACCGCTCGCTCTATCACTCTCGCCATGACTTCTCGTCGCGGCACAATGAATTTCTCGTTGATAGCGGCACGAAATTCATCGTTGCGGCGAAGTTCCATGGTGAGATCCTCGGAGATGTCATCTCGCTTCACTCTCATCGCATCGGCAATAGATTCCGCCATCACGGCAATGTCCCCATTGAGCGATCCAGTATCGATATCGACAATCTCTGCATGCATAGACGCCAGCGCAGCGGCAACAAGAAGTTGTTTCGTGGGCCAGCGTCGGTACAGCGTGGCTGACGAAACACCCGAACGAGAAATAACTGCAGCCACGGTGAAACCGGCATAACCATCGACCGCTAGTAGGTCGAGTACGGCATTGAGAATGGCGTGGTCGGCGGCCTCGCTGCGCTGCCGTCCCGGGCGAGCCTTTTCAGGAGCGTCGATACTCACGGTCGCAGGCCTTCTACTTCGCTCTCAGCAGCCGCTTTCAATTCCATTGTTTCAATTTCTACTTCGCTATCTTCAAGCGCGCCCTCCGCTTCGGCGTAGGTAAGCGAAGCAAGTCCATCAAGCACGCCACTTTTCTGCTCTCGGGCATCTTCGGCACGTGCGGGCAACCACTTAAACACCACAAATGCGGCGATCAGAATGACGAGCGAGCCGAACTTCATGGCCACATGGATCCCGTCGACATATTGCTGAACTGCTATCTGATGAATCTGAGTTGCCATCTCCGGCGATACTCCAGGAGCATTTGCGACACGAATGACCGCTCCACCAACCGACTCTTTCGCAGTGTCAATCAACGACTGTGGGATTCCAACAGCAGCCATGTTGTTCTGCACGCCGGGACGGTAGATGGCGGCCAGAATCGAACCGATCACGGCCACCCCTAGTGCTCCGCCCAACTGGCGCGTCGTGTCGTTCATGGCCGAGCCAACACCGGCCTTTTCTCGGGGCAAGGATCCCATGATCGATTCGGTTGCCGGCGCCATCACCATTCCCATTCCGACCGCCAGCACAATCACACCAGCAAGCAAGGTGGGATACCCATTTGTGGTGGGCACGGTGGAAACGATGAAGACACCCATGGCGGCAATGACAAGACCAACGCCAACCACCAACTTTGTCCCAATGTGTTGAACGAGGCGTGGCGCCATCGGGGCAACACAAATCATTACGACCGACATTGGTCCCATTCGTAAACCAGCTTCAAGCGGGCTGTAGCCCAGCACAACTTGGGTGTACTGGTTCATCACGAACATCTGACCGAACATGGCAAAGAACACCAATGTGACCGCCATGTTCGCAGCCGTGAATCGAGGATTCTTAAAGAAGCGAATATCGAGCATCGGGTGGTCGCTGCGAAGTTCCCACAAGGTAAACACCACAAGTACAGCCACTCCGATTGAGAAGACAGTCACAACTGTGGGATCAGCGATACCCAAGGTTGGCGATTCGATGACGGCCCACAACACAAAAATCAAACCGATCATCGAAAGCCCCGCTCCGAATGGATCGAGTTTTTGGGAAACCTCTGCTTTCGATTTAGGTAGCAACTTCCGACCGGCGATAAGCAGCACAATGATGAGCGGAACGTTCACTAAGAACACCGAATGCCACGAAAACCAGCGCAGCAACAAGCCCCCAACAACTGGGCCGATTGCTCCGCTGGCTCCCGCAACCGCCGCCCAGACACCAATCGCCTTTGCCCGTTCTCGCGGGTTATGAAAAATGTTCGTGAGCAATGACAACGTTGAGGGCATGATCATGGCGCCGCCAATGCCCATGAACGCTCTCATCACGATGAGTTGGTTAGCGGTTTGCGCCATTCCCGAGGCCATTGATGCCAGACCAAATAACACGAGCCCAATCTGCAACATTCCTTTTCGGCCAAATCGGTCGCCCATCGCACCGGTGGTAAGCAAAAGGCCAGCGAAAACCAATATGTAGCCGTCGATGATCCACTGAAGTTGGCTGGTGGAGGCATTGAGACTGCTCACGAGCGAGGGAATGGCCACGTTCAGGATCGTGTTATCGAGGGTGATGACCAACAGACACCCGGACAAAACCACAAGCGCCCACCATCGCTTTTCATAGCCCGGGCTTTGAGCGGTTTCTCCACCCGAAAGGGGCTGAGCCATTGATTCAGTGACATCCATACCGGATGAGCATAGCGAAACAATAGTGTTTCGGAATACTTGTGTTTCGATTTGTGCCTGAGCTCCAAGACCGAGCCCGAAGACCGAGCCCGAAGACCGAGCCCGAAGAGTGGAGTACCGCCAAATTCCGGCCCTCGGCCCCGGGATAGCATCAGATCCGTTCAACCGATTGGTTGGCACAGTTTTGGGGAGGCACCCATGGAACGACTCGCTATCGATCTTCTTGCGCCAGAGTTGTACGGCGGCGATCCCTACCCCACGTATGCGTGGATGCGCGCCAACGAACCGGCCTATTGGGATGAAACAAACGAACTTTGGGGAATCTCGCGCTACGACGACATCGTCGAAATCGAAAAGCGCAAAGACGTCTTTATTAACTCCGACCGCGAAAAGGGCGGCTACCGCCCCAACCTTGCCGCCGATCCTGCCATCATTGGACTTGATGACCCGCTCCATACCAAGCGCCGGCATCTTGTTTCGCGACGCTTCACTCCCCGTGCTGCAAATGCATGGGAAGACGACATCCGTTCCAAAGTCAACGCAATCATTGATACCGCAGTTATCTCTCAGCAAGAAAACGGCACCGTTGAGATTGTCGAACAGATGGCGGCGCCGCTGCCCGCAATGATGATCGGCAAGTTGCTCGGATTCGAGGAAGCCGACTGGCCGAAACTGAAGCATTGGTCCGAGACCACGATCGCAATGGGTGGCGGACCGCGTTATTTCAACGATGTTGGAATGATTTCGGCGATGGAGTTTGCTCAGGCCGCATCGGAACTTTTCGAATCGAAGCAAAGTTGCCCCGCCGACGACATCTTCTCGCTTTACACCACTGCCGAAGTTGATGGATGCCCTATCGACAAAGACACCGCTATTGCCGATGGCCTTTTGTTGCTCGACGGTGGTGCTGAAACCACTCGAACAGTGATCGCTCACAGCATCATCAACTTGTTCAAGAATCCGTCGGAATTGACCAAATTGCGCAATGGTGCCGATCTCACCGTAGCGATCGAAGAATTCATCCGCTACGTCACTCCAGTGCACAACATGTGTCGCGTCGCCAATGCCGATTACGAGATTGGTGGCGTCACCATTCCAAAGGGCAACCAGGTTGTACTTATGTACTCCTCGGCAAATCGCGACGAGAAACACTTTGATCTTCCCGAAGAGATGATTGTTGATCGCACACCCAATAACCACATCGCGTTTGGTTTCGGTACCCACTTCTGTCTTGGCGCTTCGCTTGCTCGCCTCGAACTCCGAGTGTTCTTTGAAGAGCTTCTTCGCCGCACCTCCGGATGGCGAATGGCAGAAGGTGACAGCCCAGTATGGATGCCAAATGCGTTTGTCAATGGGGTCACATCCGCTCAGGTTGAGTTCGACTTCATCGCCTGAGCACTCACCCAACTGAGGTCTCGCCACATGGACGATCCTGATGTCCCGCCGCAGTTGTGCCGAGCCCAACAAAATACCGATGGTTCAACTTCATACCGGCGAGAAAAGTGGTTCGCGTTTAGTCCCGAACCGCTCCAGTAAACGACGAGGAATGACCTAGGGCCACAGTGGCATGGTGGTGTCGAATCCCACCGCGCCACCCCACTGATTACGGAATGACACCTCGCTGGCCGGCTGACGGGCAGCAACGCCCCACTTGCCGGTGGGATACCCAAGCGAAACGCATCCGGCCATGTTCCAACCTTCTTCCTTTGGAACTCCCAAGATTTCCAGCACCTCATCGTTATGGAACGAAAGAACCTGCGTGAGCGATGTTCCGATTCCCTCCGCACGGGCTGCGAGTTGTGCACTCCACAGCGCCGGGAAAATCGATGAGCCACTTGTATCGTGTTGCGTAAACCCAAAGAGATACAGCGGAACAACTTCAAAGTTGTCGGCCAACCACTGCGCCGAACTCTGCACTCGCAACATCGACTTTGACTCTTCGAGTTCTGGCGCCGCGTGTGCTTCGTCAAGGCGATCTTTGTAATAGGAACCCCACAGCATCGCCATTGCCCGGCGGTAGATCGGCCCAATCTTTGCCTTCACTTTTTCATCATCGACAAGGAGAAAGCGCCAGTTTTGCGCATTGCCCCCGCTCGGGGCACGAACCGCAGCATCCATAATTCGCGCTTGGATCTCCATCGGGATTGGTTCGGGCCTGACCCGGCGCATAGCGCGAGTTGTGTAAAGCGCTTCACGAAGATCCACCTCGATCAACCCTCCTTGGAGTCTTGGTAAGCGGCGAGTACACCGTTCAGAAGTTCAACAAATTCGGCGCGTTCAGACGCATTAAGTGCCGCGAGCACTTGACCAACCGCAATATTGGTTCCGGATTCTGCTTGTTTCCACTGGCTCTTGACATCGTCATCAATAACGACGGATTCAGCATCCCAGCCAAAAATTGGAGCCATTTGCGGCGCCCTATAGGCCACCGCCTGTAGCGGAGAAACTCCGGCGGCCAGAAGTGCGCCCCCATGAAGTGCGCCCCGCAATTCGCGCATCGCATTGATTTGATGGAGGACCCTCGCCTTTGGGGAGCCGGGAACGGGGAGGGATCGCCAGCCGGCAAAAAGCGACGCGTTTGCCGGCGATGCCTCATTCACGACGACAGTAAGAAGATCGCCAAGGCGGGAAAGGCCTTCGACATCGGGAAGATTTGCCTCGGCGAATGCCGCACAGGTTGCCGCCCATTCCGTGGCCGCGGCGACAGGACTCATAACGCCGCTGCCAGCTTCCCAGCGGGCCCGAACCTGCTCGGGGTTCCAGAAGATAAAGCCGGCGGCAACAACATCGGCAGTGGTTTCACCAAGAACGCCACCACGACCAAGGAGGTAATAGTCGAAACCAGAGAAACCAAGTTCCGCGCCTCGGACATAGGTTGCGCCATCGGTCATGAATGAACCACCAAGGTCACCCATTGCCTGGGCCGTTTCTTTCGCCGCGGCATGCAGATCCATGTGAAGTCCCCCTCTTTTTTCTGTTGAGTCTTCGAACACTAGCGCCGGGCGGACATTCGTGAACCGGCCTCACCGCCGTCGGTGTTACCGTTCACTTGACTGACCACCGGAGGGGAATCATGGCCGAGGAACAACCGCAGCGGGGCGTAAAGCAACGCAGTAAAATCGTGATGAGCCAAGAAGAGATCGATGAGTTCCTTCAAGGTCGCCATTCCATGACCATGTCGACCATCAATGGCGACGGCAGCATTCACTCCATTGCCATGTGGTACGGATTTTTCGAAGGTTGTATTGGCATCGAAAGCAAAGCCAAGGCACAAAAAGTGAAGAACCTTCGTCGCAACCCCAACCTCACCGTTTTGGTAGAAGACGGCGAGACCTATGAAACCCTTCGCGGCGTCACCCTCATTGGTAAAGCCGAAATCATCGATGACCCCGACCGCATGTTCGAACTCGGTGTCAGCGTGTTCAGCCGCTATATGGCTCCGTACACCGAAGAGATGAAGGGGGGCGTCGAAATGATGCTCCACAATCGCGTGGTCGTGAAACTCAATGTCGATCGAACCATTTCTTGGGACCACCGTAAACTTAGTGGCGGTTACTAGAAACTCATTTCCTCTTTCGGCAATGAATTACTGCTCAGCGATTGACCGCTCAAGAAGTTCCGCGTACTCCGTTCGGGCTGCTGCTTGGCGAAGAGGTAGATGCTCGCTGGGCCAGTCGCCGACCACGGGAGAATAACTTTTCAGCACTTCACGAGCCACGGTGAACTTATGAACCTCAGTTGGCCCGTCGGCAATGCCCAAGGAAATCGCAGTCATGAGCATTCGAGCGAGAGGCATTTCGTTCGAAACCCCTAATGCACCATGTAATTGCATCGTGCGCAGTACCGCTTCGCGGAACACCTGTGGTGTGGCAACTTTTACCGCCGCAATTTCTTTTCGAGCCGCCGCACCACCATGCTCATCTACCATCCACGCCGCATAAAGTACCTGCAACCTGAATTGTGTTAACTCGATGTACGCATCGGCGATCTTTTCTTGTGTTGCTTGTTTGCGAGCCAGAAGTTCGCCCTGGGTTGTGCGACTAAGAGCCCTCTCGCACAACATGTCGAGACAACGAGACACCGCCCCAACCGTGCGCATGGCGTGATGCAAGCGACCACCACCAAGACGGGTTTGAGCAATGACAAATGCTTGCCCTTCGCCGCCAAGAAGATTCTGAGCCGGCACTCGAACACTGTTGTAGCGAACGTATGCGTGACCGCCGTGACCTTCAGGTTCACCGCCGACTCCAATGTTGCGAACCACTTCGATCCCCTCAGTATCGGCGGGGATCAGAAACATTGACGCGCCTTTATGAATAGACACATCAGGGTCAGTAACGGCCATCACAATGACAAATGACGCATACCGCAACGAAGAAGAGAACCATTTCTCTCCATCGATTATCCATTCATCGCCATCGCGTACTGCGCGGCATTTGAAAACACCGGGATCGGCGCCGCCTTGCGGTTCTGTCATTGAGTAACACGATGAGATGCGGCCATCAAGCAACGGTTGGAGGTAACGATCTTTCTGCTCCGCAGTTCCGTAGTGGGCGATGATCTCGGCGTTCCCACTGTCGGGCGCTTGGGTTCCAAATGCGGTCGGTGCAAATTGCGAACGACCAAGGATCTCGTTCATATAGGCAAGTCGAACTTGCCCATATCCCTGGCCTCCGTATTCGGGGGTGAGATGACAGGACCACAATCCGCGATCTTTCACAACCTGCTGTAGCGGACGTATGGCCTCTTCATAGAAGATTGACGCCTTGTTGTAGACCATTTCCTCGCCCGCGAAGGCCAGATCGAGTGGTTCAACTTCGACCTTGACGAACTCGCGAATCCACTCGAGTTGTTCAGCGAATTCTGGATCAATACTAAAATCAGCCATTAGGAATCCCATTCGCATCGCAAGGACGCTACGGACCGAAGGTTGCACCCTTCAGGCTCGTGACCGCCATCGCTTGCCGCCAACCTCAAATTTGGAAGTCGCTCAAGAATGACATCGAGCCCAGCAAGCAATTGACGCTTCGCCATATGATTACCGGGGCAGAATTTTGTCCCAAACCCAAATGTCATCACGTCGGCTTCGGGTCGATCACAATCAAACTCGTCGGGATTGGCAAACCTTTTTTCATCACGATTCGCTGACGCAATTCCGACGAGAACAATTGTCCCTGGCTCAATATCGACGTCACCTAATTTTCCTCCCGCGAGTGCGAGGCGAGGGAGCAACGGAACTGGTGGTTCCCAACGTAAAAGTTCCCGAACAACATTCGGTCGCACCGCAGGATCATCGATGCACCGGGCCACCAGTTCAGGCCTATGGAGCAATGCATAGAACAGGTTGCTCAGGCCATCGGATGTCGTTGTTGCACCCACCGCGAAGAGAAGCCGCACATGGGAATACACCTCTTCGTCGGTGAGGCGCACACCTTGAAACTCTCCTTGCACAAGTTGCGAAATAACATCTGAACCTGGTGCCACTCGACGCTCCGCAACAACGGGCTCAAGGATCGCGGTTAATTCATCGGCGGCGCGGCGCGCCTGTTCGGGATTCGACGGCTCCGACAAGATAGCAAGGGCCCACTCGCGCTGTTTGTCCTCATAGCCACTCGGTAAACCAAGTTTTTCACTAATGGCCCAAAACGGAAGTCGGGCGGTGAACTCGGCGACGAGATCGGCTTCTCCTTTAGGGACAAGCCCATCAAGCAACTGATGCGCCAACGGAGTGAGTTCTTCATCGACAAACTTTATGGCCGACCGCGATCGAAACGCCGGGGTGACGAGTTTTCGATAGAGATCGTGGTCCGGCCCATCTATTGAAATAAATGTTCGCCCAACGGTACGTTCGATTTGATGGCGGTAGACCTCCCCACCCGGGAATTGCGCTTGATCGGCGAAAAATGATCGAACCAGGTCCCAACTCAAGATCACGATGGCAGGCATGCCACGAAAACTGATAGGTGCGACATCTCCATGCTCGTCTCGGAGCTGCCGCAGCAAGGTGTCCAACGATGAACCCGGCAATGGGTCCGCCGCAATATCAACTAGGTCCATTCCTCTGCCCCCTCGAACTAGTAGGGGTCGAGTATTTCACCATCCATAATAAAATGCGAAGATAACGACTGCAACGCGATACGGCGTCTATGAATTGGGGAACAATGAGCAAAGAATTAAACTATGAGCAGTTAGTCCGCGACTTTTGTCAGGCATGGGCCGACGGCGACCACGACCGAATTGTCGACTTCTTCACCGAAGATGGCATCTACCACAACATTCCGGTGGACCCAATGGTTGGCCATGAGGCCATCCGTCTGATGATCGAGGGTTTCACAGCAGGGCTCAAGGTAAAAGTTTTTCGAATCGACAACATCATCTCGAACGGCCCGATGGTTGTCACCGAGCGCGTCGATATTTTCGAAAAGGAAACGGGCGGAGAAATTGAATTACCGGTTCTGGGGATCTTCGAATTTGAGGGCGACAAGATTGCGAAGTGGCGCGAGTACTTCGACCTCAATCAGTTCATGAACCAGATGGGTTGACCCTCACCCGCCACTAACCAGCAAGGAACCCCATAATTTCTGGAAACGCAGAGCCATCCTGCGCGAAGAAGCCGTGGCCTCCTTCATACACGTGCAATTCCGCATTTGGCATTTTTTGCACAATGCTTTCGCTGTTCGTTAGTGGAGCAATACCGTCGTAACGGCCAGCGGCGACAAACGTAGGGCAGGTCACTAATGGCAAACGATCCCACACATCGTGCGCCGCACGGGCGTTGAGTTGTTCGATTTCGCCCCGTTCCGCGTCGGAACCGGGAGCAACACGATTCCGGCCGGCAAGACCGTCGACAAACATCCGATCGGCGGGGTGAGTTTCAAGCCACTCGGGAGTAAAGCGAGTATCCATAATGTCCATCGAGATGCGGGCTTGATCGGCTGCGCTCATGGAACGAAGTTCATGTAACGGGTACGAAGATCCACCTTCACCACCTGGAGAGGTACACAAAAGCGCGAGTCGTTCAACCCGGTTGGGGTAAGTGACGGCGAATTCTTGGGCCACCATTCCGCCGAAACTGATCCCTACGACAAAAAATGTCTCCCATCCCAAAGAGTCAACGAGGGCGATCGCATCGGCGGCATACTGCGCCATGAAATAGGGGCCGGGGGGAATCTCGGTGCGGCCAAGACCTCGTTGGTCATGGAGAACCACGTCAAACTGTGTCGCGAAAACGGCCATGAGGGGACGCATCATCTCAACAGTGGATCCCGAGCCGTTGAACATGAGGAGTCGAGGGCCTACCCCCGCGCGCGGTCCTACGATCATCACCTATGGATCACCTCGGCATTAGCGGCGTCATCATTTTGGGAGTCGCCGCATTCCTCGCCGGCGGTATCAATGCGGTAGCGGGCGGCGGCTCTCTCATTACATTTCCTTCGCTTATCGCATTCGGCTTTGCCCCGGTAACCGCCAACGTCACCAATACCGTCGCTCTTGTTCCCGGCTATATCGGGGGTATTGCTGGCTACCGACGCGAGCTCGAAGGACAATCAAAAACGATTCGCACACTCTTGCCCGCAGTATTTGCAGGAGCAGTCATTGGATCGGTGATCCTGCTCACCACATCTGCAGACATCTTCAGAATTCTTGTTCCGGTTCTGGTCCTCGCCGCCGCATTACTTCTTCTGTTTCAGCCGATGATTCAGAAGCGTATGACGGCAACCCACCCCGAAACTGGCGAGCCGATTTCCGGCAAACCTTCTCGCTACACAATCGCCAGTGTTTTTCTCTCTGCGATCTATGGCGCTTACTTCGGTGGCGTTCTTGGGATCGTTCTTCTTGCTGTTCTCGGTATCAGCCTCATCGACTCACTGCAGCGACTCAACGCACTCAAAAGTGTGTTGCAGTTTTCAATCAACATTGTCGCCGTGATCATTTTTGCGCTTTTCGGGCCCGTGCAGTGGTGGGTCGTCGCATTCATGTCACCGCTCACGCTGGCGGGAGGGTGGCTCGGCTCGCACTTTGCCCGAGGACTCAATCCACTAGTCCTGCGACGGGTCATCGGCATCTACGGCATCTGTTGCGCGATTGCGCTCGCAGTGTTTTTACGATGAAGGATTAGCAACACTTCGTATGCACAGTGGCTAGGTGCATATGGGGAGTGGGGTCAGAAACTCCAGCCGCCTTCTCGAAGGCAATGAGATCAATTTTCGATCCGTTCAGCCATGTTCCGAGAACACTGACGCCAGAACTGAGTTGCATCGGGTCAACCTCGTAAGGGTCCACCGACAACTCGACAAAGTCGGCGAACTTCCCGACTTCTATTGAACCGATTTCGTGATCGCGACCCAAGGCGAAAGCGGCATCAATTGTCTGCGCTCGTAACGCCTGATCAAGGGTGACCTTTTGTTCCGGCCCGCGTTCGGTATCGGAGTTTGTGGTACGCGTAACGCAGGTTTTGATGTTGTCGAGTGGCGAGGGCGGCGTGACGGCGCCATCGTTGTGATACGAGGGACGCATACCAGCATCGGTTGCATCTTTCACACGACACCACTGCGAACCGTGTTCGTGATCGAACATTTGACCATCGAGCAGATCTCCCCAGTATTGGAACTGGAACGGTCCCATTGAGGCAACAACGCCCAACTTGGCGGCACGCAGAAACTGCTCGGGCCGGGCCGCACCTAGATGCTCGACGCGCCAGCGATGATCCGTACCCAGGAGATCGAACTTCGTGAGACCTGCCTCGTAGGCATCGAGAACCACATCAAGGGCGGCATCACCATTCACGTGGAATGAAAACTGCCAGCCTTCTTCAGCGTGCGCGTCAATTATGGCGTCGAGTTCGGCGCGGCTGTAATTCATCTCTTCGACACCGTGCAACCCGGGTTTGATCCCCGCTGTTCGCGTAGCGGGCGAGTCGAGATAGGGGAAGGTAAGGGCAACATTGCCAACCCACGGAGAGCCGTCGGCCCATAACTTGATGCCCTTCTTCGTAAGCATTGCCGCCGGAATTTTCGACTCGAGCGGCGCGCCACAAGTGTCTTCAGTGGAGACGTGATAGAGCGAAATACGTAACGGGCAGTGGGGCATGGAGGCCAGCGCTTCGAAGGCTGGCTTCTGTATGTCTTGATACGTCATTTCCGATGTTGAGGTGATGCCACTACCGGCCATAAGCGAATACCACTGCGCGGCCGATGAAAGTGGATTCTTGATGACTTCGCCCACGAGCGGACCGGCGGTTTGCATCACGGCGGGAAGTTCGTAGGCAATGCCATTGAGCAAACCGTCGGCATTTCGCCCGAACGAACCACCAACCGGATCGGTGGGAGGGTTCGTATCCCAACCCAATTTCTCGATGGTCTTTGTATTGAAATACACCGCGTGACCCGAGTTGTCAGCAACAACAATTGCCCGATCAGGGAAATAGCCGTCAAGAACTTTCGTATCTGGCGCCGCGCAACCGTGGAGAAGACGATCGAGGCCATTGAACAACAACGTCTGACCGGCGGGCTGTTCTTTCTGTGTTTTTTCAAAAAGATCAGTGACGTCTTTCCATGACGGATACCCAACATAGGGAGCAATCCAATACGCCGGCGGCTGGGTCATCATCCCCGAAAGCACAGGGTGAGAATGCGACTCGATAAACCCGGGGAGAAGCGCAATGTCGCCAAGATCGATGACTTCAGAGTCAGGCAGCGCCTTCTGGCAAGTTTCAAGATCGCCAACCGCGGCGATGATGCCATCGGCCCCCACCGCTACTGCAGTTGCCCGAGGCATCTTTTCGTCCATCGTGATGACGGTTGCAGCAGTGAGAATTTTATGAAGGGCCATTGTCGCCTCTTTGCTTGGTAAGGGGGCAATGCTTACACAGACGGGAACCCCGCAAGCCGCAAAGGAGTGACGGCCCGCCATCTCAAAATTCTTTATGCTGAAACCCTCATCAGGGCGCAACCGTGCCCTCACTTTCAAAGGGGACATATGGCTCGGTTCGAAAACAAGGTCGTACTCATTACGGGTGCGGCCCGAGGCCAAGGCGAAGCAGAAGCCCGGTTGTTTGCTTCTGAAGGAGCCAAAGTTGTTATCGCCGACGTTCTTGATCCCGAAGGTGAAACTGTTGCTGCCGACATTGGTACAAACGCAATGTTTGTTCACCTTGATGTCAGTAGTGAAAATGATTGGAACGCGGCGATAGCGGCAACCGCAAAGTTCGGCGGGGGTCGTCTTGATGTCTTGGTCAATAACGCAGCAATCATTCGCCCCGCGGCGATCGAAGACACTTCGCTGGCCGATTACATGTCTGTCATCAATATCAATCAGGTTGGCTGTTTCTTGGGCATGCGTTCCGCTCAACCGTTGCTGAAAGATTCAGGCGGCGGTTCAATCGTGAACATTTCATCCATCGACGGCATCGCGTCGAAGAACGGACTCGTTTCCTATACGGCATCGAAGTTTGCGATTCGCGGCATGACAAAAACGGCGGCGATGGAATGGGGTCGCTTCGGAATCCGAGTGAACTCCGTTCATCCTGGCGGCGTGAATACCATTATGGGTAACCCGATCATGGCCCCTGAACTTGAAACAATGCCGTACCAACAACAAGCCATTCAGCGCATCGGCTACCCAAACGAGATCGCTGCCGCCGTTGCCTTCCTGGCCAGCGAGGAAGCCAGTTACATCACCGGTACGGAACTTGTTGTTGATGGCGGTTGGCTGAGCGGTCGACTCGAGCCGGGCCTTCCCGGTTCCTCGGCCACACAAGGCGACTACGGCTACAACTCGTGACCGAACCGACGCCCCCGTTTACCGCGGGCTGGGATATCGCCGATGAGGAGGCCACCAAAACGGTGGCCTCCGCCGCGCGTGCACTCGATTCCGCAATTCGGGTTGCCAATGCACCTACAGATGCCCTGCATCGAGCAGCTGCTCTTATCGACGAAGCAACCTCGCTACTTACTCCCCATCGCGTCGATGGCATCCCGATGCAAGGAAGGCTGGGGCCAACCGGCCAATCATTCAATCCCGTCGATTTCTTTCCCTGGAGTCCAATCATTGGAGCGCTCAACCCGCTCTCGGCCGATATGCGACTCACCTTCGATCCAGAAACACAACACATGTCGGGCCTCGCGACCTTTGACGCTAAGTACAGCGGCCCTCCCGGGATGGTCCACGGAGGCATCATCGCACTTGCATTTGATGAGCTACTCGGAACAACAAATGTGTGTCTCGAGCTGGGTGGATTCACCGGAACGCTTTCCATTCGCTACGAAAAACCAACTTTCATTGACCTCGAAGTGGCCATGGATGCATTCCTCGACCGAACCGAAGGCCGCAAGGTCTTTACGGTCGGCACGATGAGCATCAATGGTTCAGTAACAGCAAGAGCAGAAGGAATATTCATCCGAACCCAAGGCTGGGACCGCAATCAGACCTGAAATGTTCACTCCCGATCCGGGAGGCGACCGAGTATCGGCAAGACTCAAGCTATGACTGATCGCAATGTCCTCGGAGGAGAACTCGAATCTTGCGGAACAGATCCGGTGACGGGCTGGTTCCGCGACGGCTGCTGCTCGCACGATGCACAAGACGTTGGTCTTCATACCATTTGCGCGGTCGTCACGCCCGAGTTTCTTGAACATCAGCGCAGTATCGGCAACGACCTCATCACGCCGATGCCGCAGAACCACTTCCCCGGCCTCGTTCCCGGAGACCGTTGGTGTGTCACCGCAGTCAATTGGTTACGCGCCCACCACGATGGCTGCGCAGCGCCTGTGGTGATGGCCTCAACAAACGAAACAACGCTTTCTGTGGTTCCGCTTGAATTTCTCCAGGAATACGCGATTGATGTCCCCAGCGACCTACGTGCCCTCGACGGCTTTGGCAGCAACGAGGACTGACAGTCCCTGATGCTTCAGTACGTTCGGTCGATAACAATTACAACTTGGACCAGGATTGGCGCGACCCTCGCTCTACTTGGCCCCCTTGTGTATCTCGGCCTCCGGCAATTCGCGTATCTTTCTGAACGTTCAATCCCCTGTTGCGATTACGCAGCACTGGAACTTGGTTCGCGAGCATTTCTTAGCGGTGAACAACTTGTAGGGCTCTATTCGCGACAAGGTTGGCGTCATCCCGGCCCCGCCCCATTCCTGTGGGAAGCCCCGTTCCGTTTACTTCCGGGCAACTCATTTGCCGAACACGGAATCGCCATTGTCGTTCTTGCCATCCTCGCTATTGGAATAGCGCTGTGGTTCTTCTCCAGAAAAGTAGCCACTCGCGCTTTCCTCGCCGCGGCAGTTGTCCTCGGATTTTGGATGATTCGTTTCGACATCCGTTTCTTTTTAGAACCGTGGAATCCTGAAATGGCCATGTTTTGGGTTTTGGCATTTGTACCAAGCCTGGCAATGTTCCATAGAGACGGCTCCAGTCGTTGGCTCGTTGCACTTCTTGCTACCGGGACAATGGCAACGCAATCTCACCTCAGCGCGGCGCCCATTGTGGTCATTGGGTTGGGCGTTGCCGGATGGGATCTCTGGAAACGACGTAAGGACAGGTCATTACGTAACGGTATGTACATCGCCGTTGGGGTGGCTTTTCTTCTTTGGCTTTTGCCGCTCATCGACCTCATCGTTGGTGAGCGCAACTTGCTGCACATCTTCACTGCTAACGAATCGAACTGGAATGGTTCATTCGATTGGGGAACGATGCTGCGAAATCTCGTACAGATCATGGGATTGGGGCCTGCGCAACAAGGACTTCGATTCGGGGCCGCCAGCCCTTTCGTCGGTTCCGGTTCTCTTGATGTTCTGCAAATACTCCTGGCCGTAGCGGGGACCGCTCTCGGAATTCGTCTTCTACTTCGCCGCAATCAACACCAGAGACTCGCTTTGGCCGTCGGAATTTCATTTTCCGGACTTCTGGCAACATCGCTTCTTCTCGCCGTGAGCGGCGGAGAATATTTCGCTTATGTGCTCTTGCCCGTTGTCTCACTGGGACCGATTATCTGGTCCTGCGGCCTTATTGCTTTTGTGACCGATCTCAAGTTTCTTCAGTCGGTCAAGGCTGGCAAAGTTCTTGTCATTTTCGAGATTGTTGCCCTTGCCGCGATTTCGACCATCCTTGTCATACAGGTACCAACGGCATCGAACGCCGACGCGTATACAACTGCTTCCTTGCGAGACATCACCGACCAAATACTCGACAACTGCGATGCCCTTCCTGATCCTGCTCTACTCGCCGCCAGTGCCGAAACCGCGTGGACAGATGCAATCGGCATCGTTGCCGCGGTTGAACAGTGCACCACCGTTCGCGCCTACGGCCATCTCGGGTTCATCGCCGGGCAGCCATACGCTTGGAAAGTGGGCGATTGGCCCAACCTGATCGTGGTGCCGCCGAAGGACATCCCCGAGATCGGGACAGTTGTCGCCCAGAACGAGGATTTTGCTGTCGTGGTACTGCCGATCAGCTAGCCACTTGCGCTTCTTGAGATCCTCGCCTACGTCGGCCGCCGATGATGCGTACAACCAGCCAAATCCCCGCGGCAACGAAAAGCACCACAATGACGACAACGAGAACAGTCGCCCAGACAACGAGGCTTCGGGTTTCTGGAGGAGTCAAATTGCGATCGATATTTGGCGCGGTGACGATCGACAAGCGATCAATCGCCCACCCGTCTCCACTCACAACACCGGAACTGGCAATAGAAAGCACATGATCGCCGGGAGCAACGTCGTAGAGGATCACGAACTGACCTCTCGCGCCTGTCCCATTTGCTGGAGCCACCAATGATGACCTCTGACGACCGTCAATAAAGAAGTCCAGCTGACCAACGCCAGCAGTACCGGTGAGAGAAAACGTCAACCAGAGTGAATCTTTCGTAGTTGAAAAGGCAAGATTTGTAACGTTTGACTGTCCGGCGATCGCAATAGTTCCTGTGTTTGCGCTGGAAGCAACGGTAAGCGGAGAAGTTTGAAGACCGATCTGAGATGACACTCCTACTGGAGGCGCGCTTTGCACTTGTTCAAGAACAAGTGGCTGCGTTACAGAGTTTTGTTTGTACAGCGAACCGAGGTTGGCATTGACTGCCCCCGCTAACGGCGACCAGCGGTAGCCCACTGTTGAGGAAGAACCTGTGGTCCCCGCGTACCAGCCGATTGGAAACTCGTGCTTCTCACCACCGTTGTCCGCCGGTGGCGGAAAAAGTCGAGTGTCGACAATCTGTTCGAGACCCGGATAGCCGTGGTATTCCTCGCCAACCTCGGAGATGTAATTATCGACAAACGTCTGACCAGCACTTCGACCAATGTTCAGTCGAGGCAACTTGTAGCGGAGATCGTTCTTGGCTCCAGCGAATCGGGCCAGATTCACTTCCGGAGAATCAAATAACGTGAGTTGCGCAGGCGCTGTTCGCAACGCCAGAGCCGCGGTTGTGGCAACGTTGGCTCCGAAACTGTGGCCAATGAGATGCACCTGACCACCACCGGGCGAAAATCCATCAGTGAGAACCTCGTCAATCGCCGTTGCCATCCGATGTCCATTCACTTCCGTCGCTCGTTCGGGGGCGTAGGCCGCCAGAGCACTCATGAGCGTTGACGACTGATCAATCCAACTGTAAAAAAGCACTGTCACGGTGGGATCGGCAGCCTGCAACGCAGACGCGAGTTCAGTGAAGCCCGTACTCAGAGGAGCATTTGTTGCCGGGTCGATGAAACCGGCATCCCAGAAATGAACAAGCGTCGAGGACGCAGACTGCAATTGTTCATAGGTCGACAGGTAACCAACTGCCCACCCATGTGTCATCACGATGACATTGCCATTTGCGATAGAGCCGGCAGTCACCGGAGCAAATCTGGTTCCGTTCCACCGGCCCAGTCGGTCGAGTATCGGGTACGGACTCACATTGTTTTGCTCCGCCAGAGGCACGCCTAGAGGCGCAGGGGTCGAAGAATCCGGCAACGGAACCTGTGATTTCGAAAATGAACAGGCCGGTAAAAACAAAGCGGTCGCGACACAAAGTGCCGCGACCTTCTTTCGAAAGGCTGAATTCATATCGACACCCTATGGAGGTTGCCACTTTCCTGTCTCATTATCTCAGTCGAGGGCCCGAAATACCGTGCCGGTTACCGCACCGCCGTCGGCGAGGAACGGACCGATCTTTGGATAGAGCGCTGCCAGGCCGGCACCACCCATATGTTCATCCATCGCCTCTTGTGAGACATAGATCTCAAGCATGTAAACGGTGTCAGGTTCGTCACCGTCGATAAGCGAGTACACAACGGTGCCCGCCTCCGCATTCGACTGTGCGAACACCTCATCGAATTGTGCTTTGAGTTCCTCGCGCTGGCCGGGATTCGCTTTCATTGTTGCGAACATCACTCGGTGGCCCATGGCTCTCCCCCGCTCGTAGTTAACGACGAAACAATAGTGCGCGTTTTAGAGAATGCCGTCGTCTAATGAGGCCAATTCAATTTCGGCAACGCGACGATCAACATCGTCATCGGGCGTGGCGGCAGTTGAAGGAAGAAACTTAGCGGCGAGCACCGCCGTCACCAGAAGTAGCCCCGCACACAGCCACACGCCGAGACGCATACCCAGCAAGTAGGCATGCCGAGAATCGCTTAGCAACTGGGCGGCCTGATCTACGGGGAGACCTGCCGCCGCGGAGGTAGCTCTTCCGATTGAGTTCTGGGCCGCTTCAGCAGCAGCGGCGGGAAAACTGGAGAGATCTCCCAGTGCCGAGCGGTACCGGGCGGCAAATACCGAACCAATGACAGCCACTCCAAGTGCACCACCGATTTGCCTTGTTGTGTCATTGACGGCCGAACCTACGCCGGCCCGATTCCGCGGCAATGAACTCATGATCGATTCCGTTGCTGGTGTGGCAGTGAAGGCCAGGCCCACGCCGAACAGGAAGCGCACGAGGAATCCCCAAAGTGTCGACGCCATGATTGATTCGATTCCGTAACAAACAAGTACGAACGCAGAAATACAAAGACCAACGACAACCACTTTGGTGGTTCCATAACGTCCAACCATTTTGTGTACCTGGGGACTGGCGATCATCACTCCTTGATGGCGGAATCAGAAACCAGGTCATCCCAATTGCAATAATGCAGATGGGAACGTTGACAAGGAAGATTGACCCCCACCAAAAATGATTCAGGAGAAATCCACCGAGAAGCGGTCCACCGGCGACACCGACTCCAGCGATCGCGTCCCAGATTCCAATTGCCTTTGGCCGTTCTGCATCATCGAAGGTAACCACAAAGATCGCGAGTGTGGCCAGGAAAATCATGGCGCCGCCGATACCCAATAATCCGCGAAACAGAATGAGCGTGTTGGCGCTATCGGCCCGGCTGGCCAGAGCCAACGCCGCTAACGATTTACGGAAGTCCAACGTTCATAATCGTGTTGTCTATAGAAGTGATGGTGAGCGGCGGTGAATACTTTCCGGCGACCAGTTACGGCGGAGAAGGCGTTGAGCGGACGACATTTGAATCACCCTAGGACTTCAGCAGCATGGGGCTAAACGCCACTGGATCGTGGATCATCTGGGCGCACCCATACGCCGCAACCCACTCGGTGCTTCAGAAATTGGTACGGCCCAGCATTAGGCGACTGGGCGCGTTCCCCTGATGCTTGCCCTTTCCATCACCCGTACCTGCGGCCAGTAATCGCTCGACGCGTAATGTTGCACGCCAAGGTTGTCCCACATAGCAATGGAATCTTTCTGCCAAACAAAGCGAATCTGGTGCTCCACCATTGCTGCTTGTCGACACAACATCACGAGAAGTCGGGTGCTTTCTTCTTCGTCAAGCCCAACAATGCGAGAAGTGAAGTTGCGATTGACATAGAGGGTGCGGCGACCGGTAACGGGATGACGCACAACAACTGGATGTTCAACTAGCGGATACTTCGCGCGAGTCTCCTCAAGTTTCTCGGGCGGAACCGCTCGAGCGAACGACAAACTGAAATCATGCACTGCGACAAGACCATCGATTTGCCCTTTGATTTCATCTTCAAGTGCATCGTAGGCCGCGCCCATATCGGAGAAGAGTGTGTCGCCGCCAACTTCGGGAATCTCTAGCGCGTGCAAAATTGTCGCTTTGGAGGGAATCTCACGCCAGGTGACATCGTGGTGCCAACTGTTTTCGTAACCCGCCGCTTCAGCGCCCTTCGCAAAACGAACAAGTTCGGGTAGTTCAGCATTTGCGGGAATGAACGGATGAACTTCGAGTTCGCCGAAGCGACGAGTAAACGCCAAATGTTGCTCACCGGAAATTGGTTGATCCCGGAAGAAAATCACTTTGTAATCGGCAAGAGCCTGTGCCAACTCAGCAATGACATCCTCGGAAAGATCGTTTCGAAGATCAACGCCCGAAATTTCCGCGCCAAGAGTTGATCCAATTCGCTTTGCGCTGAAGTTTGCCCATTGGAGGGCAGCTAAACGAGCACTTTCTTCGGCCAAGTGCGTTGCCGGGCCTGACCAATCGCCAAGGAGATCGTCGCGATAACGCTTGGCGCCCAGGCCGCCGTAGAGGCGATTGTCTTTCGGAGTTTCGGCGAGGTCAATCATAGATGAATTCAAACACGCTTAGTGAGCAGTGTCGATACCTCCGGCTCCCGCCATTGGGGTCATTGGCGAACCACCATCTACTGTCATGACCACGTGAATGGTCCTCCGGGGGAGAGCCGCGATGCCTAGGGGAACACTCAACCGTGCCAAGTAGCAAGACTTCTGAACCAAAGCAATCCCGACCTGTCGTTGTTATTGGTGCTGGGCCGGGAGGAATCATGTCGGCGCTCAAATTGCGCGAGGCCGGATACACCAACGTCACTGTCCTCGAGCGGGGTGACGATGTTGGCGGCACATGGAATCGAAACCGGTACCCAGGTCTTGCCTGCGATGTTCCCAGTCACGGATATTCATTTTCTTTCAATCTCAATCCCGACTGGACACGGTCCTACGTAACGCAGCCCGAGATCCTCGCGTACATGCGCGACACCGTGACCAAGTTTGATCTTTGGCCGATGATTCGTCTGAACACTGGTGTCGCATCGGCCCAATGGAACGATGCAACCTCGGAGTGGAACCTCATCACCGATCAGGGCGAAACAATTTCTGCCGACACAATCTTCAGCGCGCAAGGAATGTTCGGCGAACTGAAGTATCCCGAGATTGACGGCCTCTCATCGTTTGGTGGGGTTGCCCTCCACACCGGCGCGTGGCCGCGTGATCTTGATCTCACTGGTAAGCGAGTTGCTGTTATTGGAAGTGCCGCAAGCGCGGTGCAATCTATTCCTGAAATCGCTAAGGACGCCGCGAAACTCTCGGTATTCCAACGCTCTGCCAACTGGATTCTTCCCAAAGTGGATGTTGCTCATCCTCCAGAGTTGATTGAACAATTCCGAACCGATCCTGTTGCGTTGCAAGCCCACCGCGACTTGTTGATGGATTACGTGGGCCTCAACGCGCCGTTTACAAACCCTGCAACCAATGCCGAGTCCGAAGCTACTGGTCGTCTGGCAATCGAGGTTGTCGAAGACCCAGCGGTACGCGAGAAGCTGCAGCCAACCGTTCAATGGGGTTGCATGCGCCCACTTTTTTCAAACAACTATTACGAAACCTATAACCGCGACAATGTCGAACTGATTACCGAAAATATCAATCGCGTGACCGAAAATGGTGTCCTCACCAACGACGGAGTGGAGCACGAGGTTGACATCATTGTTCTTGCTACCGGATATGTCGTGGATAAATTCGCATCGCGAATTCCCATCACTGGGCGAGACGGCATCACTCTTGAAGATGCGTGGGAAGACGGAGCACAGGCCTACTTCGGCATTTCCACCACCGGTTTCCCAAACCTCTTCATGTTGTATGGGCCCAATACAAACGCCGGTTCTCTCGTTCCGATGATTGAGTATGAAGCCGACTATGCAATAGCGCTCATGCAACTCATGGATGATCAGGAAATCGCGTGGATCGATGTCAAACGTGAGGCCATGGATGAGTACAACGAGGTATTACAGAAGGCGATCTCCGATGTTGAGGTATGGCACTCAGGTTGTAGCCACTATTACTTGAGTCCCACCGGGCGCATTGTCACCCAGTATCCGTACTCGATGTTCACGTACCGCGATGCTGTCGCCCAGCCGAGTCTTGAACCATTCGAGTGCAGCCACAGCTAAGAGTTCGATGAGCGTTCATGCTTTGCTTAGTTCGAAGTGAACGGTCTCGGATCGTTCCGGCAGGGTTGATTTACTCCAACCTGATGGGGCGTTCACGGTGAAGGTGGCGTCGCAATGGAGTTGCATCTTCCAACCTGGTTGATGGAATTTTCGGTGATGAGTGCCGCATAGCAACACCATGCGACCAACATTGGTAGCGCCGCCGTTCACCCAATGATCGAGATGGTGCACTTCGCAATGTTTGGGTTTCGTTCGGCATCCGGGGGCTCGACAGTGTCTGTCTCTGGCGATGATGGCTCTTCGTTGCGCGGTGGTGGCCGAGCGAACTGTTCTGCCCATGTCAATGACTTGTGAGCCGATCGAAACAATTCGTTGCACTACCGAGTCACAGGAAAGTGCAGTGACCGCAGCAGAATCGAGTAACAGTCCCTCGATTGTTACGCCCTCGCCGTGACGATGCAACGCATCGGTGAACCATGCCGTTTCGACTGCCGACCAACCCTTAGCGGCAGAAACCGCTACAACTTCCGCACTATTGCTGATACCCGCACCGCGTAACGCCGCCGCCTGGAGCTCGGCAAGATCGATGACGAGCGATACATGAGGAAGGAATCGGCCTGACTCGCTAGCACCCTCACGGTGAGTAATAGCGAACTGGCAGGCCGCCACAAGTGCATCCACGGTACGTTGGCCAACTGTTCGGGTTTCACCAATAACATCGCCGTTTTCATCGATAATGTCTGGCACATCGAAGTCGTGAATAGCCGCTTGAAGCACAGCAGCCTCAGCACAGCTCACATGGCCTGAGAGTTGTACGCCATCAAATGTTGCATCAAGGAACAACCCTGATGGGCGCTCGCGGAAAGCACCGTGACCATCTTCGTTTTCGGCCCGCCTCACCCACTGACGCATAGCGGCACGAGTATTTTCGACGCTAAGTGGTGACAAGATTTTTACGATATGTGCAGCCTGTTGCGCGAACTCGGACACAAACCTGGCCGGCACTGCAGCAACAATGACATCAACCTGCTCGCCCACCAACCGGCCATCAGCCCAAGCTTCACCAACCTCGGGCCAGGACTCAACCCGCTGGACACGACGCGCTTGACGATTGGCTTCACGAGAAGACAACCCGCATTCCTCGCCATACCAACCCCGCAACGAGCCCGCACCACGATCACGCCATAACTCGAACTGATCGAAACGAACCTCGGCCTCACATACCAGCGCCGTTAACTGATCGATATGGCCACGCAGCTCTACAAGAACCCCAGCATCGGCAGGCACAACTGATACCACCAATGCCCCAACCGCCGCCCGCAACTCACAATACGCAACATCAAACCCGAGAAGCGAAGGAGACGCGTTCACCCCCGCAGCGGGAGCGGCAATAACTGTTTCGAACATGTGTTCGATAATACGCGGTGGCGGTGCCAGTTCCTATAGGCCGTTCGACCTATTTAAACCGTTCAGCACACGCCAACACGATTCGGAATGAGCTTTGTAGAGACTCGGTGTCGGCCCCGAGGAGGACTGACTCGAACCCGCCACGACCTCGTCGTTCGTGGTCCCGTCACTACTCAGCAGCGATAGACCCGCTCGGCGTTCGTGGCGAAGAGTTTGTCGCGGGACTCATCGTCCAACTCGTCAGTGACGGCGGCGTACGTCGAGTAGAGCTCATCGAAGGTGCCGTGCAGGCCATCGACGGGGAAGTTGCTGGCGAACATGCAACGATCGACACCGAATGCCTCGATGGCGCGCTCGATCCACGGGCGGAACGCATCAGCGCGCATCGTGCCCAGCGGCATGGCGAGACCCGACAACTTGCAAACCACGTTGTCACCGAGGCCGGCCAGCGCGTCGATGCCGTCGGCCCACAGGGCGTACTCCTCGGCCGAACTCGACCGGGGCCAGCCCATATGTTCGACGACGACGACCAGATCCTCGAAGGCCGCTAGCGCCCTCGCCGCGGCCCGGAGCTGATCGGGATGCGCCATCAACTCGAACAGGAGGCTGCGTTCCTGCAGCGCGTCGAGCACACCATCGAGGGGCAGGGCGCTGCTCGAGGCCCCCATGGGGCGAACTCCGCGGAAACGGGAGGCGGTCATCTGAAGATCGATGAGTTCGATGGTCTCCTCGATCGAGTGGAGGCCGGTAGCGGCCGCTACGTTCACCAGCTTCTCGACGTTCCACCCGGCCGACTCCACCCGGTAGGTCGGAAGGTCGAACAGTCGAGCCATCCCGGCCACGTCGCCCATGTCGAGTTCCCGGCCTCCCGAGAGGTACGGGTACCAGTCGGTGCGCGCCGGATCCCACAGATGCACGTGAGCATCCACGATCCTGCTCGGCTTCCGACTCATCGGTTCTGCGCCAGTGGCGAACCCGCATGATCGGCGCCCGTCAGCCGATCGTTGGTTCCGAGGATCTGTCGGAGGGCCCTTCGCCGTGCCACATCCGTGCCACAACGGAAGAGATTTCCACGGATCCGGGCGGACGGACTACTACCAGGAAGACACCTCCACCTGCCCGTTTGTCATTTTCCCAGGTTAGAAAATCGGGCAAGATCGGTTTCCCAAGCTGAGAACGCGGATTCGATTCCCGTCACCCGCTCCAGCTACCAGATTCCTGCTCTGACCTGCGGATTGGTTCTTCCGACGAATGATCATCGTTTGCCTCCGTTTGCCGGTGTTTGTGCCCGTGGTGTGCCCCTGAGATGAGCCGATTGTGACCCCATCCAGTTTCGAGGCGCTCCGCGTTTCAGCGGGGTGTGATCGTGTCGAGCTGCTGCCAGTTGGGCTTGCCGGCGTAGAGCAGGGCGCGGATCCGGTAGTTGGCGAAGTTGGTGATGCCGAACGCGACCCGCTTGACCCGCTTGACGAGGTTGTTGACGGCTTCGGTGGGTCCGTTCGACACGTGGGACAGGTGCCAGGCGGCGATCTCGTGTCGCCATGTGGCGAGGGTGCGGCCCAGTGAACGGACTTCGATCGGGCACGACTTGTCTTGGAGATCGCCGGCGAGACGGGTCACGAACTCGAGGGCCAGGTCGGGGTCGTGGTGGTCATAGATCGAGCGGACAACTTCTTTGGCCTGCCACGCGGCGCGGACCTCACCTCGGGGGTCGCCGGCCTCGAGGAGCCCGAGGAGCTTGGTGCGGCCCTTGTCATCGAGACGTTCGTCGGCCTTGGTCAACAGTCGGCGACACCGATACAGCGGGTCGTCCTTGCGGCCCCGGTGACCCATGGTCTCGTTCTGCACCCGACGGCGGCACTCGTCGAGCTTGGTGTTTGCCAGCTTGGTCACGTGGAACGGATCAGCGACCTGGATGGCGTCGGGGAGCATCGTGTTGAACACCTTGCGATAGGGGCCAGAGAGGTCCAACGCTCCCCACGCCACACCGTCGAGCCAGGCGTCGGTTCGCCCGGCGAGCCACTCACACGGCCCGACCGACGAGCGCCCTTCGACGATATCGAGGAGCTGACCGCGGCCGACGTCGACGATCTGGGTCGACCACTGCTGGGTCCGCCACGGCCCCAACCGGACCTGCAACGTCTCGTCCAAGCCGAGCGCTTCGACGTCACCGAACCGGTCAGGGTCATCGATGAGTGCTTCGCCGTAGGCCACCACCGCGTCCATCACCGCATGCCACCCACAACCCAGATCACTGGCGACCTCGGAGACTGACCGGCCGTGCCGGCCGACCTGGACCGTCGCCCACCGCCCAGCGCGATCCGTGATCGCCAACCGCGGTGCGGCAATCTCAGATACTTGTTCGGTGAACGACGACACGGCACACACCGGCGACGGACACGCCCAGCGGACCTTGCGCCACACCAGGATCGTTCGGCGACCGAAGCACGGCAGATCCGCCAGGGACACATCGGTGCGGTCTTTCACAATCGCCGTGCCGCCGCAGCCCCCACACCCCGGGCGCGGACCTCGCGTCTCGACCGTGACCATCAGCGTGTCATCGCGCTCGATCACTTCGAGCACGTTCACATCGGGCAGACCAACCAGCAGTTCGCACATGCGCGTAGCATCAGATGACACAGGGGCTCCTCAGAACTAGAGACGTCAGACATCTCCAGATTCGTTGAGCTCCTGTCTCGCGCCCGGGACCCTCAGCCCATCACCCAACCCCGCTCATCCGCGGAGCGCCAGTAATGTCCCCACGACGAGCGCCACTCGCGAGGCGGTGTGGAAGGTGACTCCGCTCAGGATGAGACCGACGGCCTCGCGGCGCGTCACCCACGCATGGTTCGGTCGTAGTTCGGGCCTGGGTCGAATATTCATCTGACGGTGGAGTCCTTCCGAGCGCAATCCCCTTCGTCTACCGAAGGCGTGGACAGTTGTGCGACAACTCGACGGAGCGGGATGCCGAGGTTGCCACGCCATCGGCGGGCCACCCTTCGAGCGATTCTCTGTCGCCAGTCTGCAGTGTCGGGAAGGTAGAGAGAGCGGACGAAACGCTCGCCGTCCTCCGGCGAGTGGAGGGGAACAGCGAATCGACGCGCTTCATCGGACACGACAGCGAAACCGGCCGCCGCTACCTGACTGCCCGTGTGGCGGAGGACCTTGCGGTGGGGAAAGGGAAATCCGGCCCTGGCCACGAGGAGCATCACGAGACCCATCCGGGCTCGGTCGCGGATCCTCATCGGAGCGGCGGCCGGTGTGAGTACGAGCAAAACGCCTCCCGGTCTCAACACCCGGCCGGCCTCGCGGAGCGTCGCAGCCGGGTCGCCGACCACCATCAGCGACATCGAGCAGATGACGGTCCCGGCGCATCCATCGGCGAAGGGAAGGTGGGCAGAGTCACCCTGGATAACCGTCCTGCGGCCACGTTCGACCCCCCGACGGAGCTCATCCAACGAAAGGTCGAGCCCGACCCAATTCCGGCCCTCGGCCCCGGTCGGGGCGCTGCCACACCCGATGTCGATCATCGGACCCCGCCCGACAGGGTGACGCTCGAGGAGCCATTCATACGGAGTCCGCCCTGCGTCGTCGCTCGCCGGGGACAGGAGGTCCTCGGTGATACCCGCCGACGCCCGGTGGAACGCGCTGAGATATCGACCCCAGTCGACCGGGTGCCGGCGGCTCATGTCGACCGCGCGTCGGGGTGTCGGCGTCGGCGCCACCACGGCAAGGGCGGTTCATGGATCGCCACACCGGCGGACGCAGCCCGCGCGATCACGTCTCGTGGAGCTGGATTGACCATCACGATGTTGCCGAGCACGACCGTGGGCACGGTCTCGTCGCCACCAGTCGCCGCCCGAACCACGGCGGCGCCACTCGGGTCCTTCCAGATGTCAACCTCTGTCATCTCGACGCCCGCTCGGCGCAGTGCCCGAAGCAGTGAGCCACAGTAGGGGCAACCGGGGCGCCAGTAGACGACCAGTTCGGGGCCATCTTCGTTCCGAAGTGGGAAATGCTCAGGTGCGGTGGCGCTCATGGACTAGGAACCCCCATCGCGTGCCCCGCCATTCCCCTCGTCTCGTCCCGCGAGGCCACCGAGGTGGAGTCGGGCCCAGTTGAGCCGCTGGACGACTCCCACCATGACCGCAGCGGCCATCACCGCGAAGATCAGCGGCGCACGGTTCGGGATGATCAAGAATATCGCGAACACCACGATGGTCTCGGTCCCCTCGACAAGAGCGGGGGGCATCGTGATCCTGGTGAATTCACCGCTGGCTTCGACGCCGAGCGCCCGCTTCTCCAGGATCGCCGCCAGGTAGGCCCATGAGATCGTGTTCACGTAAAACGCGGCCAGCATCACACCGAGAGCGATCCAGCCCGCTCGCGTATCCAGCCAGAGCGCGACCCCGAGGGGCACGAGTGCGTAGCCCAGGGTGTCTAGGACCATATCGACGTAGCCCCCGAGGTCGCTGGCCTCGCCTCGTTCCCGGGCCACTGCGCCGTCGAGACCGTCGAGCAGCCGGCCGCCCAGCCAGGCAACCAGCGCTATCACGAACAGGCCGGCCCATGCCGCTCCAGCCGCAGCCAGCGTCAAGAGAAACGCGAGCGCCGTGACGGTCCCGGGAGAGACGACCCTCGCCAATCGGGACGCGACAGGACCGAGCACCGTCTCCTTGATCCTCCGGAGTCGCCGATCGAGCATTGGCCAAGTGTCGTCGAGATCGGGAATGCGCGCACGGCACAGTGGGTTTCCGGATCGGTGGTGTAGACTACCTTGCCACCGACCATACGAGGAGCTCTCATGACAGATGACACGAATCTGCATCCCGAGATCAACGAGACGATGGCACCACTCACCCCGCCTCCGATCGAGGAACTGATCGAGGCCATGATCGCCGACCTCCGACGAAGCGGTGCGGTCCCTGGCCTCCCGGTCGGGGCAACCGCACCGATGTTCTCTCTTCCTGATGCGCACGGGACTCCCGTGGCGCTCGCCGATCGACTGGCCGATGGTCCCGTGGTGCTGTCGTTCTACCGAGGAGCATGGTGCCCCCTCTGCAACATCGAGCTCCGGGCGCTGCAGGCACATCTGGACGCCATCCACGACCGAGGCGCCTCGCTGTTGGCCATCAGCCCACAGGCACCCGACGAGTCGCTGTCCTGTGCCTCCGAGCTCGGCCTGGGCTTCGATGTCCTCAGCGACCTCGATCAGTCCGCGGCCGATTCGTTCCGGATCCGATTCCCTCTGAGCGACGGCCTGATCGCCATGTACAAGTACTGGGGACTGCTCCTGCCCGAGCAGAACGCCGACGGGACCTGGAACCTCCCTGTTCCGGCCACGTACGTAATCGACCGCTCCGGAATCATCAGGGCCCGGCACGTCGATGCCGACTACCGACAGCGAATGGAACCCGCGGCGATCCTCGCCGCTCTCGACGACATAGCGACATAGATCGAGGCGTAGGCGAGAGCTAGGAACGTTCACCGGGCGACGGTGACAGTGACGGGTGTGCCCAGCGCCGGCGGTATTCCGGGTCCCCCGCCTCCGCTCAGGGAAGGACCACCCCGGAGGGAGCGGACGCAGCCCGCGCGAAGCAGAGCAGCCCACGCGAAGCAGAAACGTGTCGACCTGCTCAATTGATGTGCCCCGGGTTTCGTGAACCAGGCGTTCGTGAACACACAGGTCACGGCAATCGCGACCAGCACTCGACGTAGGCCCTCAGGGACGGGGCCGCGCTCGCACCGGGTAGTGCAACCAACCGGCGAACTGGTTAGCGGTGAGCCGGACCGGCTCGCCCGCCGGTTCGAAACGCCCGACACGACGGAACAGCTCACCGAATACGAGACGGAGATCGAGCCGAGCCAGTTGCGCTCCGATGCAGAAGTGCGGTCCCCCACCACCGAAGGCCACATGGTCGAGCGGTTGACGATCAGCGTCGAACCGGTCGGGTTCCGCGAAATGCCGTTCGTCCCGGTTGGCCGACACGTAGGCCAGCAGCACTTTGTCGCCGGCCCGGATGGTGCGACCTCGCAGTTCGTGGTCGCGGGTGGCAGTACGGCGGAAGTACATCACCGGTCCTCGCCACCGGAGCATCTCCTCGACCACGTTCGGCGGGCAGTCGCCACCCGCCCATTTGTCGAATATTTCCGGGAACTCGATCCACGAGTTCACCATCTCGACCATGGTGTGGGCTGTCGTGCTCAGACCGCCCACGAGCACCGCGGGGAAGAACGAAACGATCTCGCGATCGGTGAGGCGATGGATCTCGCCGTCCTCCTCGAGTTCGGCGTCGGCTAGGTCGACGACGACACCGGAGTGTCCACTCGGGTTGGCCCGAACCGAGGCCAGCAGTTCTGTCCCGTATTCGAACATGGCGCGCTGCATCTCGGGGCGTGGCGCCAGTGAGGGGTTGACCTCCGGATCCTGGAAGTCCGCCATCTCGCGGGTGATCTCCATCAGTCGTGGCCAGTCCGCCTCAGGAACACCGAACAACGTGGCCACCATCTGGAAGGAGAGTTCCTCGGCGATGGTGACGAAATCGTGTATCTCCCCGTCGAGCAATCCGTCGACGAGACGGGCGCAGGTCGCCTCGATCAGCGGCGTCATCCGCCTGACGTGACCGGGCGTGAACGCAGAGCTAACGAGCTTGCGGTGTCGAGTGTGGTCGGGTGGATCCTGGTTGACGAAGATGAGTCGACGGTTGACCAGTTCCTCCTCCGACCTCGCCTCTTCGATCGAGGAACCCTTGGAGGCGTTGGAATACAACTCCCAGTCACGGTTAGCGACCACCACGTCATCGAATCGGGTGAGGACCCAGTACCCGGGACCGTTAGTCTCCTCGTGCCAGGCCACCGGGTCGTTGTCGCGAAGCCACCGGAAGTAATCGCGCGGCACCCCGTCGCGATAGAGCCCGGGGTTAACAAGGTCGAGTCTGTCCATCAGAGCCTCGGCGTTCCCGCGGTGTGGCCACCGTCGACGGTCAGATCGATGCCGGTCAACCAGGACGCGTCATCGCTGGCCAGGAACACCGCGGCGGATGCCACGTCCATCGGCTCGCCTATCCGTCCGAGGGGAAGTCCGGCGGCGAGTTCCGCCTCTCTCGCCTCGACGACATAGGAGACCATCGGCGTACGGATGACACCGGGCAGGATCGCATTGACACGGATCCCCAGCGGGCCGAGATCCAGAGCGGCGGCCTTCGTCAGACCACGGAGAGCGAACTTCGATGAGGTATACGCCGCGGTGCGGGCCTGTCCGGCGAGACCATTGAGAGAGGACACGTTGATGATCGACCCGCCCGCAGGCATATGAGGAACAACGGCCTGGATCCCGAGGAGGGGTCCGATCAGGTTGACATCGAGCACGTGCTGGAAGTCCGCTATCGGCATCTCGTGCACCGCCGCAGCCGCATGAATTCCTGCGTTGTTCACGAGGACGTCGACACGACCATGACGCTCGAGCGTCAGCGCTACAGCTTCGGCCCAACTCGCGGCCGACCTGACGTCGAGATGGATGCCATCGTGGTCGAGGACATCACCGGCCACCACATTGGCGCCCTCCGCCGCGAATCGCTGCGCCTCCGCGAGTCCCTGCCCGCGGGCCGCTCCCGTGATGATCGCCACCTTGCCCTCGAGCCGACCGGCCATTCGTTTCCCCCGTGCGTTGTGTCCACCACCCTCGGCGCTGGCCGGGACGGATGCAAATTCTGTCCGGGGGCGCTAGGGGCGGGCCAGGAGCCGAACCGGCAACGTTGCCAGGCCGTGGGCCCAGAACACCGGCACCGCGTCGTATTCGGTGGGGGTCTCCGGCGAGGCCTCGGCCACCCGATCGAGAAACACCTCGATAGCGACCCGAGCTTCGAGCCGCGCCAGAGCCGCACCCGGACACACGTGGGGACCGGCACCGAACGACAGGTGACCGCGAGTATCGGGCCGATCGAGACGGAACTTTTCGGGATTCTCGAAGCGGCCCGCGTCGCGATTGGCCGAACCAAGACCGAAGACCACCTTCTCGCCAGCCGAGATGTGCTCACCCTCGACGGTCGTGTCGATCATGCAGTTGCGCATGAGGAACTTGACCGGCGGATCGAGCCGGAGCGTCTCCTCTATGGCGTTCGACACCAACGAGCGGTCGGCGGCGAGGGTTGCCAACAGGACTGGATCGTTAGCGATCCGCCACAGCATGTTGCCGATCAGGTGCCGCGTGGTCTCGTTTCCCGAAATGAAAAGGAACACCAGTTGGGTACGTGCCTCTGTGTCAGTCAGGCGCCGTCCGTCGACCTCGGTGGAGATGAGCCGGGTGATGAAGTCGTCGGCCGGCTGGCGTCGACGTGCAGCGATGAGGGCGTCGACGTAGTCCACGAATTCGGGATGGGCGCCCGCGAGGCCCTCGCCGCGCTCGTTGCGGTTCTTCGTCGGATACGTGCCCTGCACGACCTCGTCCGACCAGGCCGACCAGCGGCGAAAGTCCTCCGAGGGCGCACCGAGCAGATGGGCGATCACGTTGTTGGGCACCGGCATCACATACTCGGCGACGAGATCCACGGGGTCATTCGAGTTAAGGATCTTGTCCAGTAATTCGTTGCACAGATCGAAGCAGAATGGTTCGACCCGGCCAATGCGGTGGGCGGCAATGGCGGAGTTGATGATGCGTCGGATCTGACCGTGCCGGGGCTCGGGGATCTCGCTCACAAGTTGTTCTTCGTCGGGCACCACCACACCTTGTTCACGGAAGCTGGCGACGAATCGATCCACGTCCTTGGCCCCCGCGACCAAATCCTCATATCGGGCGAGGTACCATGCACCCGATTCGGTTAGCGACACCGGACAACGTTCTCGCAACTCGGAGAACCCCGGATCATCAAACGGTGCGACCAACGGATCGAACGCCATCATTTCCCCCTTTTTCCGCAACTTACTACCCGCTAAAGCGGCGTGCCTCTCTGCCTACACTCGACCAACGCTGAGTGAAGCGGTGTTGTATGTGTGACCCGGTAGGTCAGAGTGATCGCGGTTAGCATTTGAAATTCCACTAGGCGAGGACGTGGGGCCAACGAGGGGTCGCGAGACTCGATTTCGTTTTGGTTCGCCTACTAGACCGTGACTCTCCAGATCCCCTGATCCTGGGAGAGCGAGAACGTAGGTTTGTAGATGACGGGGCGACCGCTGGTCGACTCATCGCCGTTTTGGAGTCGGTGTATTCGACGCGAAGAACGCTGGACGGCGACCTAACTGAGTGCGGTCCGGTTGGAGTCCGCGTCGCCCTTGCGGAACCTGACCTCGGTAGATATCCCGATACCGGCCACCAATATCCCGCCTATTGCGAACAGGAGCATAAGGTTCCTGCGCTCATCCAGAGCCTGTCCGCAGACGATGTTGGCGTACGCTCCGCCGAAAGTAACGTCGGAGAATGACTTCCGAGCAATGTATGAACCACAGTCGGTTCCGTAATCCGAGACTGGTGTGACCCAGAGGATGGCAGCGATTACAAGAGCGACTACCCCCAGGCCGAGACACACGATGAGTGCGGCGGGAAATCGTCGCTCCGCTGGCTGAGCGGGAGCGGCAGGCGGATACCATTTTCCGTCCATGCCAAGCCACCAGCCGTTGTCCTGTTGAGTGTCGCTCATGGCGCCCCCACACTGTCGCGCATTGACATACTCGCCCGATTGCTGGCATCGAGACCGTTTCCAGTGTATTGCACGCACAGTTGTTGATGGGCAACAACGCCCCCTCGACTTCGTGGGGGGGAATGTCGTTGGGACAAGGGATGTTCCTTGATCGCTCACCTCTATGCCAGACAGGGCCGACGGAGGCCTCGTCCCCTCCGCTCATCTCTACCTGATGAAATTTCCAAAGGGAGGGCGCCTGGGCCGGACGCTTTACCATTCAGCCGACCGCGAACAGGGGCGGCCCCCTGTTACTCGGGCGGATCGTCCCGGATGAGAAACGAGGCCACCTTCGCCGTCACAATTCCGAATGTCGAGATCCCGACGACCATCGTCATCCCGGCGATCACCCTGCCTCCGGCTGTGACCGGGTACAGATCCCCGTAGCCCACCGTCGTGATCGTCGTTGTTGACCACCACAAGGCATCGAAGAACGAGTTGAGCCGCTGCCCCTCTCCGACGTTCTCGACCATGGTGAAACCAACCGCAGCAGTCAGCCAGGTCAATCCGGCGACCCCGAGCGCAATGCTGGCCGCGTGTCGGCGGAGCATCGCTCGCCCGTCACGGGCGGTGATCCCCCCGATCGCGAGGAGCCGACCCATGACCGCGATGATGCGCACCAGCCGCACCGCCCTCGCCCCTCGCAAGACACCGAATACGGATAGTGCCGGCAGCAATGCGAACCCTTGTGCGAGGACGATGAGAGCGGAGAGCCATTCATGGCGGACGTAGGCCCTCCGGTTGCTCGCAAGGGCGATCTCAACCACGTAGTTCACGAGGAACGCGACGAACACAACGAGGTTGACGATGTCGAGGAACAACCGGTCGCCGGCCGTCAACTCATCCCGGGCGAGTTCGAGGAGCAGCAGCGGGAGCGATCCGATTGCGAGCACGATGAGTGGCCCGTCTGTGCGTGCTCTCCACCTTTCGATGCCAGGTGTCATGTAGTCGGT
>Ga0209284_10000361_pt1 | contig 74674 bp, 75 predicted proteins | sample FRY03_FD_187211 | JGI IMG/M metagenome (GOLD analysis project Ga0209284, IMG submission 187211) | Freshwater microbial communities from Lake Fryxell liftoff mats and glacier meltwater in Antarctica - FRY-03 (SPAdes) (version 2) | ecosystem: Environmental > Aquatic > Freshwater > Ice > Glacier... | reverse complement strand
CCTCTTCTGACCTGCACTTTCATACTGGTGGCGGGTGAAGGATTTGAACCTTCGAAGGCAGAGCCGGGGGATTTACAGTCCCCTCCCATTGGCCGCTCGGGCAACCCGCCAGGGTGTAATTGCGACTGCGTAAGCGTACAGGCAAGTGATTCTGATGTGAAATGCAAACTTTTAACCGTCCAAAATTAGGGATGGTACTAGTTTGGTATGAGTTCAAATCCTTTCTGGCGCGCAACTAAGGCTTTTTCTGAGAATTTGCTTTGGATCCGTCGGCTTGTTCGGGTATGCACGTTAATTTTTGACAGAATGTCGGGAGCATATGCAATACTTCCTTTTACAAAGACTCGTTCCCCGAACTGTCACCGGATGGTGTGCGTGCCCATTGAGGCTAGGGGGCGGGTCGCTTTTTATTTAAAGATCCAAATATCTGATTTATCGCGCTGACAAATTGTTTGTATCGCGGTTGAGTAATCAGATTTATCCCGCCCTGATGGATCATGACCACGTCTTATCGATCCTAACGATAGCATTTTGAATTGTTCCAGCAGATCTATTCAGTACAGATTTAATTGCATAATTGTAAAAATTCTTATGGTTATTTTGCAGATTATGACTCTTTATCAAACGCTTATTAATTACGATTGCACGCACAAAGAAATCGTTGGTACAGATCGCCTCCATAAATGATAGGCGTATACCCTTTGAAGTCTTTGAAAATTTGAATTCCTGGTTTTGCGACCAACCCAAGGAATTTTTAAAATCCCTAATCGCCTGAGCAGTAGTTTCGGCGGCTTGGGGTGTAGCGAATACGCAACAAGCAATGACGAAATAGTGAGTGGACCCGGAATTCAGTTTAAAACCAGGATCTCCGGAGTCGTCTACAAATACGTGCATTATTCGAGTTTATTGAGTAGGTCTGACTTCTTCCCCATGGCCTTGGCTAGCCGTTGAGTTGCTGCTTATCTCAACAACTTTCTGCCTCCACCGCATCAGAAAGTCATAATGCGCTCGTCTAGTTTTTGAGAAAGGTTGATGATCTTCTACATTAAGCCAATCCCGCAGCAATTGGCTAGTTCTCAAATAGAGCGTCTATTTTCTAGAGAATAATCTGCTAAATATTCCAGGCCCTTTCGGATCATTGGCATGACCCTGACAACGATCGGCCTTGGAAATACCACGCATCACTTCGTCAACATGCTGACCACAACCGCTCCATGAAGCCTTTGCGCATTTACGACAGGTAACTTTGCTACACATATTTCTTTCCTTTTCTAGTTCATAGAGTGAGTTATAAAAGAGCTGGAATTTTAAATACTTCAGGCGAATTACTCCAGAGGAGATATCCGCCATCTAAATTGATTGCGTTGAAACCGAGTTGATTAAGTAGAACTGTTGCCACGTGACCCCGCTGCCCCACTTGGCAAGTAACGAGAAGGTTGTGGTTAGTAATTTCGGAATAACGCTCCCGAATTTCATCAACCGGAATATTTATCGCGCCGGGCAGTGAGCCCGCTAAGAATTCGACTGGATTTCGAACATCAAGTAATTGAAAACCACGATCTTGATAATCATTTACTTCACTCCATTGTGCCGTTTTGATCAACCCAGAAATAATATTTTCAGAAATATATCCGAGCATATTGACTGGATCTTTAGCTGACCCAAATGGCGGCGCATAGGCCAGTTCGAGATCTGCTAATTCCGGCGCAGTAATCGATCCACGCATCGCGGTTGCAATAATATCAATTCGCTTATCTACGCCTTCGGTGCCTACGCCTTGAGCGCCGTAGATTTCACCCGTTATCGGATGAAATAGTAGTTTCAGGGTCATTGGCTTGGCACCTGGGTAATAACCCACATGTGAATTCGGGTGGGTGTGAATCACAGCAAAAGGAACCTCTGTTGCGGCAAGACGCTTTTCGTTCCATCCCGTTGATGCGACGACCAAATCAAAGACTTTAACAATGGCTGTGCCAATCGTCTTTACACTGCGAATGCTGCGACCATTAATATGATCTGCAACTATTCGCCCGTGCCGGTTAGCCACATTAGCTAGTGGTACTAGCGTTGCCCCGCCATCTAGTGAATCAATCTTTTCTGCGGCATCTCCTATTGCGTAGATATCTAAATTACTCGTTCTATTAAATTCATCAATCGCAATTCCGCGACGCGGCCCAATGGTAAGTCCTGCTTCCTGCGCCAGTGATAGTTCAGGACGTACTCCGATAGCCAAAATAACTAACTCCGCAGGAATTTGCGCTCCACTAGATAATTCCACTGAATCTGCCAAAACATTTACAACACTAGCGCCGAAAAATAGTTCTACCCCACGGCGTTGCATTTCAGCAGAGACGAGAGTTGCCATTTCTGGATCGAGGGGCGCTAAGAGTTGATTTGTAGCTTCAACGAGCGTTGTCTTTATTCCTCGATGAACTAAGTTCTCTGCAATTTCAACTCCGATAAATCCGCCGCCGATGACTACCGCGCTATTCGGTGTTGCGCTTACGCGAGCCACAATTCGATCCATATCTTCAACGGTACGAAGTGTCAGGGCGCGCTCGATTCCAGGAATTGGCGGAACGACAGCGGAGGCTCCTGGACTTAAAATTAGCTTGTCATAATTAAGTTCGTAGATCTCATCTGTTGCCAGATTCTTAACGCCGACAATCTTCTTTACGCTATCGATTGAGAGAGCTTCGGTACTCACCCGCACATCAAGGCGAAATCTAGAAAAAAGGCTTTCTGGTGTCTGCAGTAAAAGGGCCGACTCATCTTCGATGACGCCGCCTATATAATATGGAAGTCCGCAATTTGCATACGATACAAAACCACTTTTTTCGAGCACAATAATCTCGGCGTTAGCATCAAGTCTGCGCAGACGAGTGGCGGCTGACATCCCTCCGGCTACTCCCCCAATTACAACAATCGTTCTCATTGCCGCACCAGTGGGAGACCATTAGATTTCCAATCGGCTACGCCATTTTGCAGGTTAAATATTTTTGTGAAGTCAATATCATTCATTTTAGGCCAAGCTTAAGAATAATTTTTGAAGTCTTGCGGAGACTTCTTCCGAATCGCTCTTTCCATCAAGGATGCATTCTTTCAAACTAGATGAAATCAGAGTGAAGGCGGCAGTATTTACTGCCTTGCTTACAGCAGACATTTGAATAACAATTTCATCGCAACTGCGACCTTCTTCAAGCATGCGCAATACGGCGCCTATCTGGCCTTGTGCGCGCTTTACTCTTTTAATAATCGCTTCCATTTGCACTTCATCGACAAGAACGTGTGCAGTTTTCTTTTTAGTTGTCATAACCTGAATCTATCATACCCCTAGGGGTATAGCAACTCCAGCCTAATTCAACCTTTGCCTCCTTTGCCAACCATCTCATTGATCTTAATAGCAGCTAGTTTTTGAATCGCTCACAACCGGTTCATCCGCTCAATGAAGAACTCCATAAATTCATCCACATCAACGGTCATCGCTACCTTGCAATTAGGTTTAAAGCCTGTGGTTCGGAAATGATCGGCAGAAGTTTTGGCAGTTGTGTGTTCACCCTTAAGTTCGATTGTCACGTGATAATCGACAAGGGAGACGAGTTCTGGGCGAATGAGGATCGCAGCTGCGAGCGGGTCGTTGATCGCACAACCATCGATGGCTTGGTACTCATTATGAAATTCCATATAGAAACGAGTCGAGTCATCAATGAATTGACGAATCTCTGGACGAGCCGAAACCATTTTCTGGATATGTTGTGGTTGAAATAAACACTGATAGGTAACGTCCAACGGGACAAGAGTGAAGTTAAAACCAGCTCGGAGAACTGCATCAAAGGCGTGTGGATCGCAAAAGACGTTGTACTCTGCGGAGGGCGTTGCATTTCCTGGATGATGAATAGCTCCTCCCATGGAAACAACCTCATCAATGAGAGGAATAATTGAAGGGTCACGACGGATAGCCAGTGCAAGATTTGTCAACGGACCAATGCAAAGCATTGTGATCTCATGGGGATATTTATGTACCAATGCAATAATGAGATCAACAGCATGGTCACTTGATAGAGAAATTTTTGGAGCAGGAAGAACCGCGTATCCGAGTCCTGTCTCCCCATGCGTCTCTTCCGCAACAGAGAGCACCTTTGCCAGGGGCTCATGTGCACCTTGCGCAATTGGAAGACCAATAAGTCCAGCAAGTTCTGCCACCGCAAGTGCGTTATAAGAACATTTTTCAACTGTGGTATTTCCGTGCGTGACAGTGATGGCCTCTAGTGAAATCTCAGGCGAAGCTGCAAGTAAAAGAATCGCTAAAGCGTCATCAATTCCTGGGTCAGTGTCGAGGATTATTCTCTTCTTAGACATTAATACATCACTGTCTTTGTTAAGCGATGAGGCCAATGTGTGGCATGGTAAGTCTTCCAAAGTCTGAAATCGATCTGTGGATTCAATAGCGGCTCTAACCCTTTGCGGCGGGCATTAACTTCATCGGTCAGACGGGCGACGGCATAAAGAGAGTTGGCTCGGATTTCGATTTCGGCATCCGTGTCGCGCTCCACGATTGTAAGTGAATTAATCTGGTTCTCGAGTACTGGTGTCAGGCTCATCAGAACTGAGGAACCCCAAATTTTCGACGCTTTCTTCACTAGTTTCCTTCTTCACGCTCTCGATATGGCACCACCAACAGGTGGAATTTAAGACTGAGGATTTTAAGTCTCCTCCAATTGGCCGCTCGTGCAACCCGCCAAGGTCGAACAAGTATGGCGGCAATTATGGATTGTGTGAGATGAAAGGATACCTTAGGCCAGTACGAGTTAAAATCGCACAAATAAGGAGCGAAAACCGTGGCAGATAGCAGTTTCGATATCGTCTCCAAAATCGACCGCATGGAGTTAGATAATGCCCTTAATCAAGCAGTCCGCGAAATTGACACTCGATTTGATTTTAAAAACACTGGTGCAAAAATTGAGATCTCTGGTGAAAAAATTGCAATTGAAGCCGAGACAGAAGAACGAGCAAAAGCGGCCCTTGATGTTCTAAAAGATAAGATGATTAAGCGCGGAGTTTCACTTAAATTTATTGATCCGGGCACGCCTTCATTATCAGGAAAAATTTACAAGATTTCAGTTCCGCTAAAAGAGGGAATTACAACAGAGAATGCCAAAAAGGTCGCAAAATTCTTGCGTGATGAAGGACCAAAATCTTTAAAATCCCAAATTCAAGGCGATGAATTACGCGTTACTTCTAAAAGCCGCGATGATTTACAAAGCGCTATGGCCATGGTTAAAGAGGCCGCATGGGATTTCGCAGTTCAATTTACGAATTTTAGATAATTGAACCGCCATAAAATTGGCCTTCTATTTGGCTTTAGTGCTTACATCTTGTGGGGGCTATTCCCGCTCTATTGGCCACTATTAGAGCCGGCTTCTGCGATAGAAATTGTTTCGCATCGCGCAATTTGGACATTTGTTTTTTGTGTTATTGCCTTGGCGTTGACTAATAAATTGAAAGCAACTTTTATCTTAATTAAAGATCCTAAAATATTCTTCCGTTTCTTTCTTACAACTTCATTTCTTTCAGTAAATTGGCTTGTTTTTATCTGGGCAACTCATAATGATCACCTGGTGGAATCTGCACTTGGTTATTACATAACTCCGTTAATAATGATTGCAATTGGCCTATTGATATTTCGCGAGAAAATGCGAAAGTTGCAATGGCTTTCGGTTTGCATTGCCACCATTGGAGTTGGGGTGCTTACCTTTGATTACGGGCGCCTGCCATGGGTCGCACTTGCCATTGCAATCTCGTGGGGAGCATATGGCGGACTCAAAAAACATATCAACCTTGGCGCTCTGGAAGGCTTAGCAATTGAAACGGCTATCGCAACGCCTTTTTATGCGCTCTTTCTAATCTGGCTAACAATAAATGGTGGTGGGCACTTCGGCTCAAATATTGGCTTAACTTCGCTTCTTATGGCCGCTGGAATTATTACTGCTATCCCGTTGCTCTTATTTAATGGGGCCGCTATTCGCCTTTCTTATACAACTATTGGACTCTTGCAATTCATCACTCCGACACTCATTTTCCTAATTGGAGTATTGGTACGTCACGAAGCAATGCCGACTGCGCGCTGGGTTGGTTTTCTTATTATCTGGCTTGCCCTTATCGCACTTGCAGTTGATCTATTTAAATCAAGTAGAGCGATCGACAACGGCGTCGCACAAGGAAAATAGCGCACCTGTTGCATCACTAGCAGGCAGTTGCCCAAGGGCTGCGCGGGCATCTTTAGCAATCTGAAATAATTGTTCTCGAGACTGATCCATAGCAGGGTGCGTTCTAAGCGTTTTTAGGACCTGCGTTAGAGTTTTATTATCAGAAATTGGTTTCTTGAGAATTTTCTTTAATTCGGCATCTTCTTTGCGCGTTGATTTCATTACATTTAAAGTAACTAAAGTTAGAATACCTGCTTTTAAATCCGTTCCCGGAGTTTTACCGGATTCATTGGAGGCACTTGCAATATCTAAAACGTCATCGGCTAATTGAAAAGCCAGACCGATTTTCTCACCGAAGGCAGTAACTGTCTCTATAATTTCAGAACTAGCACCAGATAGCAGCGCACCGAAACGTGCACTACTTGCAATAAGTGATCCGGTTTTATTTGCAACCACTTGCAAATAATAATCAAGTGGATCTTCACCACTTTGAGCTCCTTGCGTCTCCATTATTTGTCCAATAACTAAACGCTCAAATGTGCGAGCTTGCAGGCGAACTGCTTCTGGACCCAAGTCGGCTACCAAATCCGATACTCTTGCAAAGAGATAATCTCCAGTCAAAATAGCAACGCTATTTCCCCAGCGATTGTTAGCGCTTTCTACACCGCGACGCAGTGGGGCTTCATCCATAACATCATCATGGTAAAGCGTTCCTAAATGGGTTAGCTCGCAAACAACTGCGGCGGCAATAATTTCTCGGCCGCTATTTTGCCCAAATTCTGCACAAATAAGCGTTAATATCGGGCGCAAGCGTTTGCCACCAGCTGAAATTAAATGGTGTGAGGTTTGGGCAACTAATGGATAGTCGCTTTGAACATGGCTATTTAATAAATCTTCGACTTCCACCATGGCGGCTTTGAGACGTGCAGCAAGTTCAGGTGCTACTTCGGGAATCCCTATTGAAGCCATTAGCGAACAAATATTGCATAATTGTTAATAAAGTCAATTAGCGGTGCTGGGAAAACACCTAACGCAATTGTTACGACAAATGAGGCAATTACAGTTGTACGAGTTAATACCGATGGAATTACAACACTTGTTCCATCATCGATTGGATCTTTAAAGAACATTAGAACAATTACACGAATGTAGAAGAAGGCTGCAATCGCACTCGATAAAACTCCGGCAATAACAACGTTCTTAGCACCGCTTTCATATGCCGCGCTGAAAATTGAGAATTTCCCAATGAAACCGCTAGTCAGCGGAATCCCAGCAAAAGCTAGCAGGAATCCCGCAAATATTGTTGCGATCCATGGTGAGCGTTTTCCGAGGCCGCTCCAGCGATTAATATCACCGATCTCTCCAGACGAATCGCGAACAAGAGTTACTACTGCAAATGCGCCAACGGTTGTGATTCCATAAGAGAAGAGATAGAAAATAGATGCGCTAAGGCCCGCTTGATTAAGTGCAATTACTCCTGTGAGGAAAAAGCCAGCGTGGGCTATTGATGAATATGCCAGCATTCGTTTTATATCGCTTTGGGCAATTGCAACAAATGAACCAAAGAGCATGGTGATAATTGCAATTACAGTTAAGAATGGCACCCAACTCCAGTTCGCTTCGGCAAGAGCGGTATAGAAAATGCGCAACATAGCACCGAAGGCAGCCACTTTTGTCGCCGCTGCCATAAAAGCCGTTACTGGCGTTGGCGCACCTTGGTAAACATCTGGTGACCATGCATGAAATGGAACTGCGCCAACTTTAAAGAGCAGACCAATTGAAAGAAATGCAATTCCAATAAAGAGAATGACATCGTTGCCACTTCCACCAACAACTGCCGAGGCAATACTGACGAACGTAACATTTCCAGCATATCCATAGAGATAAGCCGCGCCGAATAAGAAGAATGCTGATGAAAAAGAACCCAATAAAAAGTATTTTAAGGCCGCTTCTTGCGAAAGCAAACGGCGCCGGCGTGAGAGCCCTGCCATTAAATAGAGTGGCAATGAAAGCATTTCAAGGGCTACAAATAACGTAATTAAATCACTTGCAACTGGAAAGAGAAGCATTCCAGAAATAGCAAAAAGAGTAAGCGGGAATACTTCAGTTACTTGGTTTCCGCTTTGCAGCGATACCCGTTCTTCATCTGAACCCGGAAGAGCGGCGGCAAGAGCGGTAAAATTGTCAGTATCTGCAATAAGGAAAACAGAGATGATAGAAATAATGAGTATTGATGCCTGCAGCAAAACACCAGGACCATCAATAATTACTGAACTCATGACGGCAGAATTCGACTGTGCACCACGTATGTTCCAGACTTGAAATAGAGATAACACTAGAGTTGAAAGAGTCAGTACAAGTTGTGTAATACCCCGTCGTTTGAGTGAAACGAAAGCCTCAACCAAAACTCCAATAAGAGCACCTGCCAGCACAATTAAAATCGGAGAAAGAAGTGTGTAAGAAAGCGTTGGGATTATGAAAGGGTTCATTTATTTGCCTCCAGCCGAAGGTATCGGATCGGTAAATCCAAGTTTGGCAATTACATGGGCGGCAGCTGGATTAATAACATTTAGTATCGGAGATGGATAGACACCAAAGGCAATAATAATTGCAATTACTGGCGCAATCGCAATTTTCTCGCGCAGATTTAAATCACGCAATCCTTCATTACCTGGTGTTATTGGTCCGTGCAGTGCACGTTGTACTGGAATTAAAATATAGAGCGCGGCTAAAACAATTCCAAATGTTGCAATGATGGCAAGGGCTGGATAACGCGTATATGTCCCTACCAGAACTAGAAATTCACTTACGAAACTTGAGAGTCCTGGCAAAGCTAAACTAGACATACCCGCAAGGAAGAACATCCACGCCATCACTGGTGTGACTCTTTGCAACCCGCCAAAGTCGGCAATAGTTGAAGAACCACGACGGGAAATCATCCAGCCCGCAACTAGGAATAACGCCGCTGTTGAGAAACCGTGACTGAACATATAGAAAATTGCGCCACTATGGCCCTGCGATGTCATGGCGAAAATACCCATAGTGATAAACCCGAAGTGAGAAATCGAAGTAAAAGCGATCAAGCGTTTAATATCGCGTTCTCCAATTGCAAGAAATGCACCATAAAGAATCGAGATTAATGAAAGAGCTAAAATTATTGGCGTGAAAGTTTTGGATGCATCAGGGAAAAGTGTTAAGCAGTAACGAATCATTCCAAAAGTTCCAACTTTATCTAAAATACCAAGGAGCAGAACCGAAGTTCCAGGAGTCGCTGCTTTTGCAGCATCTGGCAGCCAAGTATGAAATGGCCATAGCGGGGCTTTTATTGCAAAGGCGATAAAGAAGCCTAGGAATAATAAATTCTGAGTTGTAGAACTCATGCTGTTGTGTATCTCTGAAAGTTTTATAATATCAAAAGTGTGACCATCTGTTGTTGTTCCAGAGATTACATACAAACCAATAATTGAAGCCAACATCAACAATCCACCAAAAAGACTGTAGAGTAAGAATTTCACGGCAGCAGCAGATCTGGCACCAGTTCCGTAGCCACCAATTAGGAAATAAACCGGAATCAACATGGCTTCAAAGAAAACATAGAAAAGAAAGAGATCAGAGGCTGCAAATACACCAATCACCATTGTCTCAAGAACAAGAATAAGAATATAGAAAGTCTTAACGCTCCAACGACCACCGTGAGCTTCGTTCCAACCTGCTAAAACAACAATCGGCGCCAAAATGGTTGACATCAAAATAAGTACTAATGCAATTCCATCGATGCCCAATGCATAATTAATTCCAAAAGATGGAATCCACTTATAACTTTCAACAAATTGCATATCTACGTTATCGCGCTGGAATCCAACGGCCATAGCAATTGTTGCTATGGCCACGAGTGAAGTTGTGATCAAAGCGGCGCGCTTAGCCGCAAGTCCATCACTCTTTGGAAGCGTTGCAATTAACCCTGCTCCAAGAAGTGGGAGCGTCATTAATAGCGTTAACCAAGCCATTTAGAAAGTCACCACCCAAATCGCAGCAATTAAAGCCAGAGCCCCGATCAATATCAGCGCTGCATAACTACGGACAAAACCAGTCTGTGTTCTGCGAAGTAATGAGCCAGAACCAACTGCTAAACGTGCCACGCCACGGACTGCGCCATCAATTATGACTTCATCAGTTTTAAGAAGTGTTGCAGTTAAGCCTTGGCCTGGGCGCATGAAAACCGCTTCGTTGAAATCATCTTGCAATAAATCGCGACGCGCAATCTTTGTAAATACCGAAACGTTGACTGGAGCTACTTGGGCAACGTTGCCGCGCGCATATTTAATAAACGCTATTGCAATTCCTGTGGCAACCATGGCAAGGGCCAGAGTTGTCACAACTATTGGTTTTAGTAATTCAACTTCGTGGCCACCTTCGTATTCAAAAAGCGGCGATAACCAATTAACTAGCGCATCGCCCTTTGAGAGTAAGAAACCCGATGAGACCGAACCAATAGCCAAGATAGCCATTGGCAACCACATTAAAATTGACGGCTCGTGCGGGTGGTGGGCTTTTTCATCCCAGCGAGGTGCGCCAGTAAAGGTCAAAATCATTACGCGGGTCATATAGAAAGCGGTTATACCTGCACCCAAAAGTGCAACGCTTCCAATAATAATTCCTTTTATTCCACCAGCATTAAAGGCAGTTTCAATAATATGATCTTTAGAATAAAAACCCGCAAATGGTGGAACGCCTAATATTGCTAAATAACCAAGACCAAATGTCGCGAAAGTTATTGGCATAAATTTACGAAGTCCGCCGTATCTGCGCATATTTACTTCATCGTCCATGCCATGCATTACTGAACCTGCACCAAGGAACATCCCTGCTTTAAAGAATCCATGTGTCAGTAAATGCATAATTGCAAAGGCATAACCAACTGGACCAAGACCAGTGCCTAAAATCATGTAACCAATTTGCGACATGGTAGATGCAGCAAGTGCTTTCTTAATATCATCTTTAGCCATACCAATTAATGCACCAAATAACAAAGTAATTGCTCCAACGATTACAACTAAGAGTTGGGCAGTAGGTGCTGCATCGAAAATAAAATTAGAGCGAGTAATTAAATAGACGCCAGCGGTAACCATGGTCGCTGCGTGGATCAGCGCCGAAACCGGAGTTGGGCCAGCCATCGCATCACCCAGCCATGCCTGTAATGGGAATTGCGCTGATTTTCCGATAGCAGCAATTAGCAACATAATTCCAATTGCAGTTAGTGCAGCAGTTGATGCTTGTGGTGCGCCTTCTTTAACTCCAGCAAATGAAACTGTGCCAAGAGTTGCAAAAGCAATCATAATTGCAATAGAAAGTCCCATATCGCCGATTCGATTCATAACGAAAGCTTTTTTAGCTGCAGTTGCGTAAGTAGGCTTCTGGTTCCAAAAACCAATAAGAAGGTATGACGCTAAGCCAACGCCCTCCCAACCAACGTATAAACTAAGATAAGAATCTCCCAGAACCAAGAGCAACATTGCAGCAATAAAGAGATTTAAGAAAGCAAAGAATCGGCGACGGTCAGGATCATGAGACATATATGAGATTGAATAGATATGAATCAAAGTTCCAACACCGGTAATTAGAAGTACAAAACAAATAGAGAGTTGATCTAGCAGCAAGCCCGCATCAATTTTGAAGTTACCGACTGAAATCCATTCAAAAAGTTTCTGAGTTACGCTGCGCTCTTGCGGTGAACGGCCAAGCATCGCCAACAGTTCTGTGAGTCCAATAACAAATGAACCTGCTGGTAGTGCAGTTGCAAGCAGGTGTCCCCATTTATCGGCGCGACGTCCGGCAAGTAAAAGCACAACCGATCCAAATAGTGGCAGAGCGATTAAATACACTAAGGCGTTGCTAGTAACCATGGCTATCGCTTCAACAAACTGGCAACATCAACAGATGCTGATCGACGTGAACGGTAGATTGTCACGATAATTGCCAGCCCCACAACAACTTCGCACGCAGCAACAACCATTGTGAAAAAGGCAAAAACTTGACCGTGAAGATTTCCATTTATTCTCGAAAAAGTAACAAAGGATAAATTGGCGGCGTTCAACATTAGTTCAATGCACATAAAGACAACAATTGCATTACGCCGAACGACTACACCAACTGCGCCGATAGTAAATAGAAGGGCAGATATATAAAGGTAGTTGGCGGCATTCATTACTTTTCTTCCTTCGCACTCGTATCAACGTTATCTAGCTGAAAATTTGAAGAATCGATTACATCTCCCCGAGCTTTTAAACTTGCATTTACTGATGTTGGTGCTGGAGTTCCGTCTGGCAAAAGTGCTGGAACATCGACCGCATTGTGACGAGCAAATACTCCAGGTCCAGCTAGACCGGCAGCACTTGCAAGTGAACCAGTACGGAAGCGATTAATTGAAAGTTCGCGCTGAGTTGGGCGCTGCGTTGTTCGGTGATGATGCGCAAGAACCATTGCACCAAGTGCTGCGGTAATTAATAGCACTGAAACTACTTCGAAAGGCAAGACATAAGTTGAAAAGAGTAAATGTGCTAAGCCTTGAACATTGCCATCTGCGTTGGCACCTTCTAAACCAATTGCATAACGGCCAAGAGTTGCGCGAGAGAGAAGGGCCAGCATTAATCCGCCGAAACCAAGGGCGGCAGCAGTTGCAATCGGGCGCAATCCTGGAATTGTTTCGGTTAGTGAATCTGATGAATCCACACCAACCAACATTAAAATAAATAGGAAGAGCATCATGGCAGCGCCCGTATAAACAATAACTTGAACGACTCCAAGAAATGGCGCATCTTGGGCAATATAAAAAATGGCCAAAGTAATCATTACCCAAGCAAGTAACAAAGCTGAATGAACTGCTTTCTTAACCAGCAACATTCCAAGCGCGGCTAGAACAGAGAGTGGACCAAGTACCCAAAACAGAATTGCTTCTGGATTTTGAGTTTGACCAACTTCGATTGCTAAATTAATCATTTTTCATATCCTGTGATGGATGAGATTCTTTAACTTCACCTTTGTAATAATTTATGTCCGTCATCCCTGGATACATTGGGTGAGGCGGTGGCAACATTCCAGCGCGCAACGGCCCAAGTAAGTCATCTTTTTCAAAAATCAATTTCTCGCGAGTCTCATCGGCCAATTCATATTCATTAGTCATTGTTAGTGCGCGAGTTGGACATGCTTCGATGCAAAGTCCACAGAAAATACAACGTAAATAATTAATTTGGAACACTTCGCCATAACGCTCGCCCGGTGACATGCGGTGTTCTTCGGTGTTATCAGCGCCTTCAACGTAAATTGCATCGGCAGGACATGCCCAAGCACAAAGTTCACAACCAATACATTTCTCTAATCCATCAGGGTGGCGATTTAATTGATGACGGCCTTTGAAGCGTTCTGCGGTGCCCTCATTTTCTTCAGGATATTGAACTGTATTGACCTTTTTAAACATGGTAGCAAAGGTGACCCAGAAACCTTTTAGTTGGTCAAAGAAAGATTTAGGACCATCTTGTTTTACTTGATCAAATTCCACCTTGTTTACATCAATCTCTTTCGAGACGATTGGTTCAAGATTCTCAGTCATCTCTTACCTCACTTCTAATTTGCGGAACAGCAAATGTTGGAGCCGAACCTTGGTATGCCGGCTCTGCCAATTTCTTTTTCTTAGCGCTATCGAATGCGATATTTAGAGCCATAACAATAAGAATAATTACAGAACCAAAACCTAAGAGAGTGATTTTGGAAGCCCCGTTAAGGGAGAGAACTCGAAGCGTTGCAACAATTAGAATCCAGAGAATAGATACCGGAATTAAAACTTTCCAACCAAATTGCATGAATTGGTCATAGCGAAGACGTGGCAGAGTTCCACGGAGCCAGACGAAAATAAAGAAGAAGAGTAGAACTTTGGCAAAGAACCAGACCAGAGTAAACCAACCACCTAACCAAGCCTCGGTAAATCCAAGACCTGGCAGCGCATGATAACCACCAAGGAACAAAGTTGTTGCTAGGGCAGAGACCGCAATGATATTTATATACTCAGCTAAGAAAAAGAGCGCAAATTTCAGTGATGAATATTCGGTGTGAAAACCACCGACGAGTTCGCCTTCGGCTTCGGCTAAGTCAAATGGCGCACGGTTGGTTTCACCCACCATAGAAATTGCATAAATTACAAATGACGGGAATAAAACTACGGCATACCAAAATTTCTGTTGCGCGGCAACAATGTCAGATGTTGACATTGAACCTGCATAAATAAAGACAGCAACTAGTGAAAGGCCCATTGCAATTTCATAAGAAATAACTTGAGCACTCGAGCGAAGTCCGCCAAGTAACGGGTAAGTAGAACCAGATGACCAGCCCGCTAAAACAATTCCATAAACTCCAACAGATGCAACCGCCAAGAAGTAGAGAACCCCGACTGGTAAATCGGTTAATTGCATCGCAGTTACCTGCCCAAAGAGAGTGACTTGACCTGTAATTGGAATAACAGCAAACAACATAAAGGATGCAGTAACACTAATAATCGGTGCAATTATAAATACAATTTTATCGGCAGCAGCAGGAATTAGATCTTCTTTCAACGCTAGCTTCACGCCATCGGCTAAACCTTGAACTAAACCAAAAGGACCAACACGGTTAGGTCCAAGACGTTGCTGCATGCGAGCAACAATTCGGCGCTCTCCCCAAACTGCCAACATTGTTAGAACAACACAGACTGCAAAGACTAGAAGTGCTTTAACCAGGATTAGCCAACCTGGATCATTTCCTATTAGTTCTGCAGTTTTCATACTTTCACCACCGTAACTACGTCGAAGTGTGCAACATTTAAATTTGCTAACAATTGCGATCCGCCTGAATTACGTGGGGCCCAAATTGCATCATCATGGATATTTTCAACTAAGGCAGGCAAAATAAGCGCGCCCGTAGAAGTTGAAATCTTTAACAAATCGCCATCAGTTACACCCATTGCTTGGGCACGCTTTGGTGAAATAACGGCAACGATTTGGCGCGCAGTTCCAGCCAAATTCTCGTCGCCTTTTTGCAAAGTTCCAAGGTCTAACAATCGACGCCAAGAAGTAAGAATAAATTGATCGTTATTTAAAGTTGGCGCAGAACTTTGTGAAACTGTTTTAAAGGGCAATCGAGCGCCATCCCAAATTCCAAGAGATGCAATTTCTTTGGCGGCAGCAGTAACTGTTCCGAGTGAAATTGACTTGCCCATTTCTTCAGCAATCATCGAAAGAATTCGCAGGTCGCTTCGGTTATGGGAATTATCAACGGCGACATCAAATTTGCGGGGGCGCCCTTCCCAGTTAAGAAATGATCCACTCTTTTCGGTAATTGCAGCAACCGGTAGGACTACATTTGCCCGCTTTGTCACTTCACTTGGAGCAATCTCAAGTGCAACAACGAAAGCCTTATCAAGGGCTGAGAGCATCGCCGAACTATCTTTGTTATCAAATGGATCTACTCCACCAATAACTAGGGCATCTAAGCCACCAGAGTTAAGTGCTGAAATAATTTCGCTCGCACTTCGCCCAACTTCACTTGGCAACGTTGAAATTCCCCACGCAGTTGACATGTCAACACGGGCCGCGGCATCGGCAACTGGTCTGGCCCCAGGTAAGAGATTTCCAATTGCGCCGGCTTCTAGCGCACCACGTTCACCTGCTCGGCGGGGAATCCAAGCAATCTTGGCTCCGCTGGAATCGGCAAGTGCGGCAACTGCACTAAGTGCTCCAGCGCTTTCCGATGCGCGTTCTCCTACAAGAATTATTGACTTATTTGTTAAACCTTGTGTTGCAATTGCACTTGCTTCAGCACCAGGTGAGGTTTTTACAAAGTTTGCTTTTAACTTTTCAACTCCGATTGAAAGTTTTGTTGCAATTGCGGTGACTTTCAAGGCCCGCATTTTAACTTGCTTATTTAAACGTAAGAAAACAATTGGAGATTCTTCTTCGGGTTCAAACCCAACGAGAAGTACCTGATCGGCTTTATCTATATCGCGATAGGTTGCACTTGTCCCAACAACGTGTGCGGCCAAGAATTCTCGCTCTTCATCTGATGAAAGACGTGCACGGAAATCTATGTCGTTCGTGCCGAGTGCAATTCGTGCAAATTTACTATAACCGTAAGCATCTTCATAAGTTGAACGCCCGCCAACTAATACCGCAGCCTTTGCTCCTTTTAATCCAGCGGCGGCGGCGGCCAGAGCTTCTGGCCAAGAAGCTTCAATTAATTCTCCGGCACTATTACGAACGAGTGGATTAGTTAATCGATCAACAGATGTTATGTACTTAAATGCCCAGCGACCTTTATCGCAACTCCATTCTTCATTAACACTTGGATCATCACCGGCTAAGCGGCGCAAAGTCTTTCCGCGACGAACATCGGTGCGCATGTCACAACCTGATGCACAGTGCTCGCAAGCTGATGGTGTTGAAACTAAATCGAATGGGCGCGCACGAAAACGATATGAGGCATCAGTTAATGCGCCAACTGGACAAATTTGAATAGTGTTACCAGAAAAGTAAGATTTAAAAGGTTCCTTCTCATATATGCCAACTTGTTGCAAAGCCCCGCGTTCGATAAGCGCTATAAATGGATCGCTAGCAATTTCCTCGCTAAAGCGAGTACAGCGCGCGCATAAAACACAGCGTTCGCGGTCGAGTAAAACTTGCGAAGAAATATTGATTGGTTTTTCAAAAGTTCGCTTAGTTCCTTCAAAACGTGTTTGTCCTTGACCATTGCTCATCGCTTGGTTCTGTAATGGACATTCGCCACCCTTGTCACAGACGGGGCAGTCAAGCGGGTGATTGATTAGTAAAAATTCCATAATGCCTTTTTGTGCTTTATCAGCTACTTGCGATGTTAATTGCGTTTTTACAATCATTCCTGGCTCAACTGGAATTGTGCAAGATGCTTGTGGTTTAGGAAATGCGCGTCCATTGATTTCAATTTCAACTAAACATTGGCGGCACGCACCCACTGGTTTTAAAAGTGGATGGTCGCAAAAACGTGGAATTTGAATTCCTAATTTTTCGGCTGCGCGAATCACTAAAGTGCCTTTTGGAACACTGACTTCGAATCCGTCAATTACAACGGTAATCATCTCGAGCGCTTCTGTTGTGGTCATTACTTATCCGCTGTAACAAATAATGTGGATGCAACTGGGTCAAAAGGGCAACCGCCAATTGTAAGGTGGGCAATGTATTCATCCCGGAAATATTGAATGGAAGAAGTAATTGGGCTAGTGGCTCCATCACCCAGTGCACAAAATGAGCGACCTAAAATATTGTCACACAGATCTAAAAGTTTCTCTAAATCTGCTTCAGTGCCTTTTCCACTTTCCAGATCACGAAGAATTTGCACCAACCACCATGTACCTTCGCGACAAGGTGTGCACTTCCCGCACGATTCATGTTTGTAAAATTCCGTCCACCGCAATACTGCGCGAACAATGCATGTTGTTTCATCAAAGATTTGCAACGCTTTTGTCCCAAGCATCGAACCTGCGGCAGCAACACTTTCGTAATCAAGGGGTGTATCTAAATGCTCATCCGTAAAAATTGGTGTTGAAGATCCACCTGGTGTCCAGAATTTTAATTTATGCCCAGTACGAACTCCGCCTGCAAGTTCTAAAATTTCGCGCAGCGTAATTCCAAGTGGTGCTTCAAATTGTCCTGGGTTATTTACATGGCCTGATAGCGAATAAAGCGTTGCGCCTTTGCTCTTTTCGGTACCCATCGACTGGTACCACTCGGCGCCGTTAGCGATAATTGCCGGAACTGATGCGATTGTTTCAACGTTATTAACAACAGTGGGGCGACCATACAAACCCGCAATTGCTGGAAAGGGTGGACGCAAACGTGGTTGCCCACGGAAACCTTCAAGTGAATCAAGGAGGGAGGTTTCTTCACCACAAATATATGCGCCAGCACCAACATGTAAAACTAATTCTAAATCTTGGCCCGAACCAAAAATATTTTTACCAAGATGTCCCGCCTTGTATGCATCATCTATTGCCTGTTGCATACGACGAACAATATGAGTCACTTCACCACGAATATAAATGAATGCATACTTTGCGCGAATTGCATAAGAAGCAATGATGCAACCTTCAACAAGTACGTGCGGATTTGCTAGAAGCAAAGGCATGTCTTTACAAGTGCCAGGTTCAGCTTCATCAGCATTTACGACTAAGTAATGATCTTTATTATCGCCTTGCGGAATAAACCCCCACTTCATGCCAGTTGGAAAACCTGCACCACCACGACCGCGAAGACCAGAATCTTTTACTAAAGCAATAATTGCATCGGGTTCCATCTTTAACGCTTTAGCCGCGGCTTCATATCCACCGTTGCGGGTGTACGCCGCAATGGTAAAAGAATCTTTTTCATCCCAATGGGCAGATAGAACTGGAGTCAATTTTGTCATTTAAATTGGCTCTCCTTTGCTAATTTTTAAACCAAGAAGTGTGGGCGCACCTGCTTGTACGCCTTCATTAGCAAGACCATCGCTTATGCCTGCAAGAACTGCTGATGCTTGCTTCCAGTTAACAAGTCTATTTGGTCCGCGCGTTGGTGCTGGCGGATTTCCGGCACGCATTGAATCGACTAAATCTTTTGAAGACGCGATGGTTTGATTATCATAGAATTCCCAGTTAGCCATAACGACGGGTGCGTAATCGCAGGCAGCATTGCATTCGATATGTTCGAGTGAAACTTTTCCATCCTCTGTTACGCCATCGTTTTCAATTCCAAGATGATCTTTTAGCCCTGCAAATATTGCATCCCCGCCCATGACTGCACATAAAGTGTTTGTACAAACACCTACATGGTATTCGCCAACTGGCGTGCGCTTGTACTGAGTATAGAAAGTTGCAACTGCTGAAACTTCTGCCGCCTCAAGCTTTAGAAGTTTGGCAATTAATTCAATGCCATCATTTGTTACATAACCTTGTATGGATTGTACGAAATGCAATAAGGGCATAATTGACGAACGAGAACGCGGGTAGCGTTTAATAATCAAATCCATTGTCGTAAGATCTTGTGATGAAAATGTCATTATCGGTCAACACCACCCATCACAGGATCAATTGATGCAACTGCGCCAACGATGTCGGCAATCATGCTTCCCTCACACATTGCCGAAGTTGATTGTAAATTATTAAAAGATGGGTCCCGGAAATGCACGCGGTATGGACGAGTTCCACCATCAGAGACTAAATGCACGCCAAGTTCGCCACGTGGAGATTCAACGGCTGTATAAACTTGACCGGCAGGAACTCGGAAACCTTCGGTAACTAATTTAAAGTGATGGATTAAAGATTCCATTGATGTTCCCATAATCTCGCGAATGTGGTCGAGTGAGTTACCAAGACCATCGCCACCAAGTGATAGTTGTGCTGGCCATGCAATTTTCTTATCTGCAACCATCACAGGCTGACCCGCAAGTTTTTCTAACTTATCAACGGCTTGTTCAATTATGCGAAGTGACTGTTCTAATTCGCTAATACGAATTAAGAAACGGCCATAAACATCGCAAGTATCAGCAGTAATGACATCGAAATTATAATTTTCATAACCGCAATAAGGTTGAACTTTGCGCAAATCCCAGGCAAGACCAGTTGAGCGCAAAACTGGACCTGTTACACCAAGGGTTATTGCACCAGCCAAATCTAAATAGCCGATTCCTTCGGTACGCTTCATCCAAATTGAATTTCCAACTAATAATTTTTCATTATCCTTAAAGCTATGGCGCAAATCTTTTACGGTTGCGCGAATTTTGGCTAGCGCATCATCTGGAAGGTCTTGCACTACTCCACCAGGGCGTACATAGGCCATATTCATACGCAAGCCTGAAATCATTTCAAAAACATCTAAAACTTTTTCGCGTTCGCGGAAGCAGAAAATCATTGGCGAAAGTGCACCCAGTTCTAGCGCGCCAGTGCCTAAAGCAACCATATGAGATGAAATTCGATTCAACTCCATCATCAGTACTCGGATAACGGTTGCGCGTTCGGTGATATCGCCACTAATTCCAAGGAGTCTTTCAATGCCTAAGCAATAAGCTGTTTCGTTAAAAAGTGGTGATAAATAATCCATGCGCGTAACGAATGTGACGCCTTGAGTCCAGTTACGGTATTCGGTGTTCTTTTCAATCCCGGTATGTAAATAACCAATCCCACAACGAACTTCGGTAACTGTTTCGCCCTCTAGTTCTAAAACTAAACGAAGCACACCATGCGTTGATGGATGCTGGGGTCCCATATTTACCACAACGCGTTCTTCTTTAGTGGCGCCAATTTCAGTTACTAACGAATCCCAATCGCCACCTGTTACCGAGAAAACCGTTCCTTCAGTTGTCTCGCGCGATGATGCGTATGGATCTGTAAGTCTTGTCATTTGTATGACCTGCGATTATCTGGTGGCGGTATAACTGCGCCCTTATATTCAACATCGATGCCCCCGAGTGGATAATCTTTGCGTTGCGGATGGCCTTGCCAATCATCTGGCATCAATATGCGAGTTAGTGCTGGGTGCCCATCAAAAATAATTCCGAACATGTCAAAAGTTTCGCGCTCATGCCAGTTGTTTCCTGCCCAAACTTCCACAAGTGATGGAATATGTGCATCACCATCGGCAACCGAAACTTCTAGCCGAATTCGTTGATTGTTTGTAATCGAAAGCAAAGGATAAACCGCATGTAATTCACGCCCAATTTGATCTGGATAATGAACTCCACTAACGCCAAGACACATTTCGAACTTTAATTTATCGCGCAGAATAAACGCCACTTCAACTAACTTTTCACGATTAATATGCAAAGTTAATTCACCGCGGTCAATAACAACGCCTTCTATTGCATCTGCAAAATCTGGATATGCACGTTCCAGATTATCTGCCACATCATCAAAATACGAACCGTACGGACGCTCGGATGAACCAGGGGTGGCCTTTGATTTAACTAAGCCGCCATAGCCTGAAGTATCCCCTGTGCCATGTGCGCCAAACGCTCCTTTTTCGCTCATTTACGCCAGTAAACCCTTCATTGCATGGGTTGGTTTAGCGTTCATTGCAGCAAGTTCTACTTCCTTAATAATCTTTTCGCGATTTGGTCCAAGTTTTTCAGTATTAATCTTTTCATGTAATTTCAAGATTGCATCCATCAACGCTTCAGGTCGTGGTGGACAACCTGGTAAGTAAATATCTACTGGCACAATGTGATCTACGCCTTGGACGATTGCGTAGTTATTAAACATGCCACCCGATGATGCGCATGCGCCCATTGCAATAACCCACTTTGGTGCAGCCATTTGATCGTAAATTTGACGAAGAACTGGCGCCATTTTATTTGAGACACGACCTGCCACAATCATTAAATCCGCTTGGCGAGGAGAAGCGCGAAAAACTTCCATTCCAAAACGTGCCAAGTCATATCGACCTCCACCCGCTGCCATCATTTCAATTGCGCAACATGCAAGACCAAAAGTTGCTGGCCAGAGCGAATTCTTTCGCATATAACCTGCAAGTTTTTCAACTGTAGATAAAACTAATCCGCTAGGTAATTTTTCTTCTATACCCATTTCTTAATCCCATTCCAATCCACCGCGGCGCCAAACATAGGCATATGCAACGAAAACTGTTGCGATAAAGATTGCCATTTCAATTAGACCAAATAAACCAAGTTGATCAAAAGTAACTGCCCATGGATAAAGGAAAACAATTTCTATACTAAAAATAATAAAGAGCATTGCAGTGAGAAAGTACTTGACCGGAAAACGACCTCCACCTGCTGCTTGTGGAGAAGGTTCGATTCCACATTCATAAGCTTGCGCCTTGGCGCGGTTGTACCGTTTAGGTCCAATTACTGCCGCTAAAACAATTGAGATTAGAGCAAAACCAAAGCCAATTGCCCCAATAACTAAAATCGGCACATATGGGTTAGAAGTTGTGCTCATGTGTGGAATCTTAAAGGTGTCAGAGCTATGCCTGCCACCGCTAAGCCTTAATCCCGCTGTGAATCGCAACAACTCCCCCAGTTAAATTTTTCCAAGCGATTTGGGACCAGCCAGCCGCCGCTATTTGTGCTGCCAGCCCAACTTGATTTGGCCATGCCCTAATCGATTGCGCCAAATAAATATAGGCATCGGGATTTGCCGCCAAGGCGCGGGCGATTCTCGGCAGGGCACGCATCAGGTAGTTGATATAGATAGCGCGAAATGGGGCAAAAGTAGGATGCGAAAATTCAGCAACAACTATCCGCCCGCCCTTTTTCGTCACCCGAAGCGCCTCGCGTAGCGCTTTATCCGCATCATTTGTGTTGCGAAGGCCAAAAGAGATGGTGACAAGGTCGAATCTGCCATCTTGAAATGGCAGATTCAGGGCATCGGCCTTCATAAATTCTAAATTTGGATGGGCCTTACGCCCCACCGCCAGCATGCCTTGCGAAAAATCAGTGGCAATCACATCGGCGCCGCCATCGGCTAGCGGCGCAGAAGAAGAGCCAGTTCCGGCAGCAAGGTCGAGAATTTTCATGCCCGCGCGGGGTGCGATTATCGCCGTTGTCGCCTTGCGCCACGCTTTTGTGCGCCCAAGGCTGAGCAAATCATTGAGCGCGTCATAGCGTTTGGCCACGCCATCAAACATTGCGGCGACCTCTTCTGGATCTTTATTAAGATTGGCGCTAGGCATGTGCCTATTCTCTATTAGAGTTCGGCTCATTCACAACTTAGCAACCAGAGAGAGAAGTTTATGTCAATTGCTGCGCCAACGCTTCGCGCTTCATACTTTCCGCGCTCCTCTGCACTAACTAGCGCCTACTTGATAATCGGTGGGACCTTGTTTTTAAGTGCGCTCGCCCAGATTGCAATCCCAATTCCTGGATCGCCCGTCCCAGTTACTGGCCAGACTCTTGGAGTCCTAATGCTGGGCACTAGTTATGGCGCAACGCTCGGTTTTGCAACTTTTGCAACTTACTTGCTTATAGGAATCGCTGGTGCTCCAGTCTTTGCAGGAGCAACCCATGGAATTGAAAGGGTAACTGGGGCAACTGGCGGTTATTTAGTTGGAATGCTACTAGCTTCATTTGTTCTTGGATATGCAGCAGAACGTCGTCTGGATCAAAAATTTATTACAGCACTTCCATCAATGTTGCTCGGAAATATAATCATCTTTTCATTTGGTTTATTTTGGCTGCATTCATTTACTGGAAAAGACTGGGCTTGGACCTTTCAAGCAGGCTTCACGCCATTTATTTTTGGCGAAATTTTAAAAATTGCAATTGCTGGGACATCACTTCCTTTATTGTGGAGATTTATTTCCAAGAAACTTTCCTAAATGCTTTTAAATAAAATATGCCTTCCCTGATACAAGTAACTACAACCCGCCTTGGCGAGCATTTGCCGCTATTGGATTTATTGCCAGATTCAGAACCCCTTTCGTGGGTGCGCGGTGGCGATGGCTTAGTTGGCTGGGGAGTCCATGCAAGCACAACTGTTAGCGGTCCACATCGCTTTGCCGATGCACGCCACTGGTGGCAGAAGCAATTAGAAAGTTTTGCAATAACTAATAACGTCCACGGCAGCGGAACGGGGCCAATTCTCTTTACCTCATTCTCATTTTCACAAGATGAAGTTTCTGTCTTAGTTATCCCACAAGTCACCGTCGGCATGCGCAAAGGTCAATCTTGGATCACTTGGATTGGCGATGAAGGCCAGCCTGTACTTAAAGAAAAACCTGACCACTTTGTAGAGAATGTAATTACTTGGGGTGAAGAAATTGCCGCAGAATCGCAATGGAAAGCGCTAGTTGCGCAAGCAATTGCACAAATTCAAAGCGGAGAATTAGAAAAAGTGGTACTTGCTCGTGATTTAACCGCCATATCAAATTGCGCTATCGAACCGCGGGCGCTATTAAAAAAACTCGCCGCCGAGTACCCATCAACATGGAATTTCTCGATATCAGGCTTAGTCGGTGCTACACCAGAGCTTCTCTTGCGACTAACTCGTGGCATGGTTACTTCGCGAATCTTGGCCGGAACAATTAGCAAAACTGGCGATGATGAAAAAGATTTAGCGCTAGCAGCATCTCTTGCGCGCTCATCTAAAGATTTAGAAGAACATGTTTATGCGGTTCGCTCGGTAGCAGATGCCCTTGAACCATTTTGTTCATCTACTAATGTTCCTGATTCCCCTTTTGTTCTGCACTTAGCAAATGTGATGCACCTTGCAACTGATGTCACAGGGGCGCTAGTTGAAACTCTTACCCATGTCGATCTTTTTACGCTATTAGAAAAACTTCATCCATCGGCCGCTGTCTGCGGTACGCCAACTCGTATCGCTGCTGCGCTAATTGAAAAGATTGAAGGAATCTTGCGTGGTCGTTATGCAGGCCCAGTCGGTTGGATTGATGCATCCGGTGATGGCGAACTTGGAATCGCATTGCGCTGTGGGCAAATTAGCGGTAATTCAATTCGAATTTTTGCTGGCTGTGGAATCGTGGCAGGCTCTAATCCAGATCTCGAACTAGCTGAAAGTAATGCCAAGTTTATTCCAATGCGAAGCGCGCTTTCCTAAAGAGAATTAATTTTTGCATAAATATCATCTAAATTTGCCGCATTACTTTCGCGAGAAGGTACTTTCGCAACAACAATTGAAATTCCATTAATTGGCAAAACCAATTCACTCTTAAGTTCGTCGAGAGATGTAATAGTCTTTGAAGTAATCCCCATGGACGTAGCAATTGCTGCCAAGTCCAAACCGTGGGGTGTACCAAAGACACTTTCAAAACCAACCGCTCCGCGCTGCGGAAGTGTTGAAAAAATTCCGCCGCCATCATTATTTATAACTATAAAGCGCAAATTTATAGATTCATTATTGATAAGTCCAGTTAAATCATGCAAGAAAGCCAAGTCGCCAATTACGGCGAAGCTAGACTTGCGCGCAGATGCAATCCCAAGTGCAGTTGAAATATTTCCATCAATTCCAGCAAGACCGCGATTAGCAAAAGTTTCAATTCCCTCTCGGGCAAGGGCGAATGCTTCAATATCGCGGATTGGACGCGAAGAAGCAATATAAATAGTCGAACCATCTGGAATAGAGCGGCCAATTTCGCCAGCAATAGCTGCTTCATTCCAACCAGTTGTATCACTTAAAACTTTTGAAGTTCGCTCCGAAATTTTTTGCCATTTTTCTAGCCACTCTGGTGCGGCACCTTTTGATTCAATTGCAGGCAAGGTTGTAAATCGTTTATCGCCAGTACGATCAGTGTCAACTGTTGCAATCCTTGGATCTATCACAATTTGTACCGGGCTAGATTTAATAAATGAATTGATTGACCTAGACAAGGTCGTACGACCTATAACTATCACCGATTGTGGAATAAGTGTTTTGCTAATCTGCTTTGATGTCAAAAAGATTGGTGCATGAGAAATCGCATCGGGAAAAGTTAATGGGTCTTCACTAACAATTGGCCAGCCAAGTTTTTTTGCAAAATCTTTGACATCTTTAACACTTAAACCACCACGATCGTGCCCAATGATTAAAACTCCACGCAAGTCAGAGGTTTTAAGGGCGCCTGCACTTTTTCTTGAAACAAATTCTTTAGGTACAACCACGATTTTATCAAGCCACGAATTATCGTCATCTGGCAATAACGGCTCATCAAACTGCACATTCAAATGAACTGGGCCAGTGCGCAAGCTATCTAGTGGTAACTCCATTGGAAAAACCGGACCATCAATATCTGCAAAGTATCGAACGGCTTTTCCAAAAATGCGCGCTTGTTCGGTCGTTTGATTTGCCCCGGTCCGGCGCAACATAGCCGGTCTATCTGCAGTCAGAATTAAAAGTGGCGCATTTGTATGGTGCGCCTCTAACACTGCGGGGTGATAATTAGCAACGGCAGTACCACTTGTGCAAACAATTGGTACTGCTCGCCCTGTTGCTTTAGTCAGACCTAGTGCGAAAAATGCAGCGCTTCGTTCATCGATTCGAACATGAAGTTTGATTAATTTTTTCTCTGATGCCGCATAAAATGCTAAAGAGAGCGGCGCGTTTCGAGATCCAGGAGAAATAACAACATCGGTAATTCCAGATTCAATTATTTGTCTAACAATGACGCGCGCCAATGAAGTTGAATTACTCACCAACTCCACCCGCTCTCTTCTAGGCGCTCTCTGGCACCTGCCTGCCAAGTTTGCCTAATTCGATCCTTCCACCACTTTAGTCGCTCTGGCGAAACGCTAAAATTCTTAGTATCTGGAATAACGCTTGCTACGGCGATTTCCCCATTGATTACAGGTAACGCAGCAACATCTTCGCTAAGCAATTTACCAGTTGCCAAACCACAAGCAAAGTTTAATTCGACAATTGATGCCGCAAGTTTTAAGCCGTGCGATATTCCGACCGCACTTTCTAACGCGCTTGATACGACAACTGGTAGACCATGGTGCGCCGCAATTTTCTTGGCAATTGCAATTCCGCCAAGAGGTGCAACTTTGAGCATCAAAATATCTACTGCATCAGTTAAATCAACATCGAAAGGATCTTTAGCTTTGCGGATTATTTCATCGCCAGCAATTCGCACAGAAACACGGCGCCTTAATTCGCGAAGTTCCTCGATAGTTGCACATGGTTGTTCAATATATTGGATTGCACCTGCTTTATTGATAAAAGTTTCTGCCGCATCAACACTGAAAAGACCATTAGCATCTAAACGTATCGCAAGATCAGGTGCAATCTCGCGCACAAGCGCCAAGCGTTTTAAGTCTTCTTCAAGATTATTGCCAACTTTAATTTTAATAACTTTTGCTCCTGGATAAAAATTTAATATCTCGATTATTTCTAACGCCCCATTGATTGCCGGCAAGGTGCCATTAATCGGAATGCTTTTTCGCAGTGGCACTTCGTTCGGTGCAACTGCGGCCTCTACTGCGCTAACTAGCCACGGAACACATTCACTAGCTCCGTATTCTAAAAATGGCGAAAATTCGCCCCAGCCTTGATGACCTTCAATTAGCGCAACCTCACGCGATGTAACAGATCGAAAATTAGTCTTTGTTGCAAGTTTAATTACCTGCACATTTTCGAGAATTAAATCAAGCATTTATTAAGGGCGCTTAGGAAATTTCTTAAAATCTGGCGCGCGCTTCTCTTTATATGCATCGCGACCTTCTTGTCCTTCTTCGCTCATATAGAAAAGTAACGTTGCATCTCCGGCCAGTTGTTGAATTCCTGCAAGTCCATCATCTGCGGCATTTAGGCTCGCCTTCAACAAACGAATTGCAAGTGGCGAATTATTTAACATTTCACGACACCACGAAACTGTTTCTGCTTCCAATTGCGCAAGTGGCACAACAGTATTTACAAGCCCCATTGCTAAAGCTTCTTCGGCATCATATTGGCGCGTCATAAACCAAATTTCGCGAGCCTTCTTTTGTCCAACGTGAGCAGCTAATAAACCTGCGCCGTAACCACCATCGAATGAACCAACCATTGGTCCAGTCTGACCAAATTTAGCGTTGTCAGCGGCAATTGTTAAATCGCATACAACATGCAAAACGTGTCCGCCACCAATAGCCCAACCAGCAACCATCGCTATGACTGGTTTCGGTGTACGACGAATCTGTACTTGTAGATCCAAAACATTTAAACGGCCAATTCCTTTTTTGGCTAAATTATCATCACCGAGATAACCATCATCTCCACGAACACTTATATCGCCACCAGAACAGAAGGCTTCGTCACCTGCTCCGGTCAGAATAATTACTCCGACCTCATCGTTATCGCGAGCAAGTGAAAAAGCACTTTGCAATTCAATTATTGTTTGTGGGCGAAAAGCATTTCTAACGGATGGCCTATCAATTGTAATTTTTGCAATACCATCACCGATTTGATATTTAACATCAGAGAATCCCTCGCTGCCAGGAGCAGATTTCCATTGCGGAATCTCTCGGCTGCCAAAATCACGCTTGATCGGCTTGCTCACAATTTCCCCCTTATTCGCCTGCAAGCGATAGCCTACGGCTGCAATGGATACGAAGTCACAACGCGATTTATACGTAATGCGCCCAACGTCGACTATCCCAGAAATTATAGGCGCATTGACAAAAGCTCTCTCGGGGCAAGGCCCTGCAATCGGCTTTGGTGAGGTTGAAAGCAGATCGGTTACATCCGAGATATGCCTTGTCATCGCGACAAGCGGCACGGGCGGAGTTGTCAAAGAAGTTGGGCTCGCGGCGAGTGCACTTCGTGCATCGGCACAAGCTGCAAATAAATTTATAAAAGCAGAGTTCGGGCAAATCTGGTCCCTCTTATTGCCCTTAAATCACATTGCCGGTGTAAATATCCTGCTGCGTTCATTGGAATTAGGTACAACTCCAATTAATTTAAATGGCTGCGATGATGCGCAATATCCAGTGGCTGATTTCACTGCGATTGTTCCAACTCAACTTTTTCGAGCCCTCAATGGTGATGATCGGCTCTTGCAGCATTTGCAAAGTACGAAAGCGATCCTTGTCGGCGGTGCTTTTCTTTCTGCAGAATTAAAGGCGCAAGGTGAAAAATCTGGGATCAAAATTATCTCTACTTACGGAATGACTGAAACAAGTGGCGGGTGTGTCTATAACGGCAAATCTTTGGAAGGTGTTGAAGTTGCCATTTCTGATAATGGGCTAGTTAAAATTCGTGGGCCTGTCATTGCAAGTACATATGTAAATAATTCAGAATTATGGCAGCAAACTTTTTTAGATGGTTGGTTCGTATCAAGTGATAACGGAGAATTAGTTGATGGATCTCTAGTTATTTCAGGTCGCGCTGATGATGTAATACTTTCTGGGGGTGAGAATATTTCATTAAGCGCGATAGAAAAGACTCTTCTAACTAAATTCCCAACTACTCAGTTCGCAGCTTTCGCAATAAAAGATGCCCAATGGGGAGAATCACTTCAATTGGCTATTGTGGGTAATATTTCAAATCTAGAAATTGAATCACTTCTCGAAGAAAAACTAGGAAGTGCGGCAAAACCAAAAGCGATTCATCATCTAGAAAAAATTCCACTTATGGGGATTGGAAAGGTAGATCGAGTGGCCCTTATGAATTTGGTAGCGCATGAATAGGTGGTTAATCGGTGCCCGGCCTCGGACTTTGCCTGCTGCTATCGCCCCTGTTTTAGTCGCTACATCACTTGCCGGAAGTGAAAAGAATTTACTCCGCGCTGGTTTAGCCTTGTTAGTAAGTCTTTCGCTACAAATCGGTGTGAATTATGCCAATGATTACAGTGATGGTGTTCGTGGCAGCGATCGGAATCGAATCGGTCCAAAACGTTTAGTCGCAAGTGGTTTAGCCAGTGCCCAAGCAGTCAAGAACGCAGCATTGATTACTTTTTTCTTCGCTGCCTGCATAGGGTTCATCCTTGCAATACAAACTAATTTATGGATTATTGCAATTGGAGCACTCGCGATTCTGGCGGCTTGGGGTTATACGGGTGGAAAAAATCCGTATGGTTACAGTGGCTTTGGTGAAATATCTGTATTTTTTTTCTTTGGTTTAGTTGCAACAATCGGAACTTACTATGTTCAAACCGAATATGTAAGCCTTAAAAGTGCAATCGTTGCCCTTCCAATCGGCGCACTATCTTGTGCAATTTTGGCAGCAAATAATATTCGAGATCGCGCACAAGATGAACTTATTGGTAAACGAACTTTGGCAGTTCGTCTCGGCGATCATCGTTCTCGAATATTTTTCGTATCTTTGCTGGCAATCACTCATTTAGCCGCGCTGGTTGGACTTCGGAGTTTTTTAACGCTGCTGCTGCTTCCATTTACAATTTCACTTTCTCGTCAAGTCATGGGTGGAGTAACAGGCTTACAGCTAATCCCAATACTTGAAAAGACTGGTAAATTACAATTGGCCTTCGCTGCACTCCTTGCAATTACTCTCGCCATATAAGTAATGCCAGTTACAATCGCCCCATGAGTATTGCGCAAGCAGATATCGGAAATTTCGCCAACGATAATGCTGGGTTGCGCAGTGATGTTCGCCAATTAGGCGATTTGCTTGGACAGACTCTCCTTCGCCAAGAAGGACCAGAATTATTTAGCCTTGTTGAACAAGTACGCAAAGCGATTCGTGAAGGCGATGGCGTCGAACTACTTGCGGCTCTATCAGTTGAAGAATCAGTTGAATTGGTACGCGCATTTAGTACTTATTTTCACTTAGCAAATGTCGCAGAACAAGTTCACCGCTCACGAGTCTTGGCCGACGTTCGCGCCGAAGGTGGTTCTTGGTTAACACGGGCAGTAGATAAAATTCAAGTAGCGTTAAAAGCGCAAATACCAGGACATGAAATCACGCGCGATGAAATTCAAAAATGGGTCAATGAATTAATGGTGCGGCCAGTTTTTACAGCCCACCCAACCGAAGCAGCTCGTCGTTCAATTTTGAGTAAATTAGGAAGCATTGCCCAATTATTAGATCAGAGTAAAGGTCCTGCGCAAAGCGAGCGACTTGCAGAAGCAATCGATTTATTATGGCAGACCGATGAATTGCGTTTAGATCGCCCCGAACCACTCGATGAAGCGATGAATGCTCTGTATTACCTAGATGATTTATTTCATCAAAGCGTCCCCGAAGTATTAAGTGATTTTGCCCGCGAAATGAAACGTTTAGATATAGAAATTCCTGTAACTGCTCGTCCACTTTCATTTGGAAGTTGGATTGGTGGAGATCGTGATGGAAACCCAAATGTCACTGCGCAAGTAACTAAAGATGTGATGGTCTTACAAGTAGGTCACGCAATTAGAGCGATGATTTCGGCAATGAATGATTTGCGACAGTTATTATCAGTTTCTACCAGAATTGTTGGTGCAACCCCAGAATTATCGGCATCGGTAGAAGAAGACCTTAAATATATTCCTGAATTCGAACCGCGCTTTAAGCGTTTAAATATTGAGGAACCGTATCGCCTTAAGGCTACGGCAATCGTGCACCGATTAACTTTCACTCGTGATCGTCACGCAAAGAGTGGGCCGCATGTTCCACACCGTGATTACAAAAATACTCAAGAATTAATGAAAGATTTGACCTTAATGCGCGCTTCCCTTTTTGCTCATAAGGGAGAACTAATTGCAACCGGCGCACTCGAACGAGCTATTCGTACCATTGCCACTTTCGGCTTGACCCATGCAACCCTTGATATTCGTGAACATAGCGATGCCCATCATCATCTTTTGTCGCAAGTACTCGATAACCCGGCATACCCAACGATGTCGCACGACGAACGCTTCATGATTTTAGCGCGAATTATTGGCGGTTCAGAATTACTTAAGAATAACTCCCTTGACGCATCGGCGCAGAAAACTTTCGAAACCTTTAAAGCCATTGGAGATTTAATCGAAAGTTTTGGACCAGAATCTATTGAGACCTACATCGTTTCTATGACAAAAGGCGCCGATGATTTGCTGGCCGCAGTTGTTATTGCTCAACAAGTTGGTTTAGTAAATATTTCACTCAATAAATCCAATATTGGATTTGCGCCACTTCTTGAAACCGTAGCCGAATTGCGGGCGGCCGATCAAATATTAGAGAAACTTCTTAGCGATCCTGGTTATAGAAAAATTGTTCATCTTCGTGGTGACATACAAGAAGTAATGCTTGGGTACTCTGATTCAAACAAGGATGCCGGAATTGCAACAAGCCAGTGGGAAATTCATCGGGCGCAACGTCGCCTGCGCGATGTTGCAATTAAATATGGAGTAAAACTTCGCTTGTTCCATGGCCGTGGTGGTTCTGTCGGTCGTGGCGGCGGTCCAACATATGAAGCCCTTGTTGCACTTCCGTGGGGTTCGGTTGATGGACAAATTAAGATGACCGAACAAGGCGAAGTCATTAGCGATAAATATGCCTTGCCCTCCCTTGCTCGCGAAAATATTGAACTCATGCTTGCCGCCTCCCTTGAAGCAACAGTCCTAAACCGCGCACCGAGACAGAACCCTCAAGATTTAGATAAATGGAATGAATGTATGGAACTCATAAGTTCAAATTCCTTTACGCGATATCGATCTTTAATTGATCATCCAGATTTGCCGGCATATTTTTATGCATCAACCCCAGTTGAACAATTAGGTGAGATGTTCCTTGGTTCTAGGCCATCACGCAGACCAGATGCAACAAGCGGTTTAGATAGTTTGCGCGCTATCCCTTGGGTATTTGGTTGGACACAATCTCGCCAAATTGTGCCTGGTTGGTACGGAGTTGGTACTGGCCTCAAAGCCGCACGCGAAGCTGGAAAAACGCAAGTCTTAAAAGCGATGCTTCATGATTGGCATTTCTTTCATACTTTTATTAGCAATGTTGAAATGACTCTAGCAAAGACTGACTTACAACTTGCAAAGCGTTATGTTGAGGCACTTGTACCCAAAAATTTACAACATTTCCTTGGGGATATTGAAGAAGAATTTAATTTAACAGTTCAAGAGATTCTGTTTTTGACAGATAAAAATTCACTTCTAGGAGATCAACCCATTTTGGCCCGAACTCTGCAAGTTCGCGAAGATTATCTTTACCCCATCCATTTGATGCAGATCAATCTGCTCAATCGAGTTCGTAAAAGCCCTGAAAGTGTTGATCCGATTTTGCGCCGCGCACTTTTGCTCACGATAAATGGTGTCGCCGCAGGCCTGCGCAATACTGGCTAATTTTAAATATTGAAATTTTGTTGAGTTGCTTCAAGCCCTACCGTTATTAAAGATTCAACTGCGTCGGCACCGCGCGAAATAAATTCACCTAACTCTTTCCTTTCTGCTGACGAAAAAGGTTTAAGAACAAAATTTCCCGGATCATGTTGCCCCATTGGACGTCCAATTCCCATGCGGACTCTGAAATATTCGGCAGTATCGAAAGATGAGGTAATAGATTTCAAGCCATTATGACCGTTATCGCCGCCAGCAATTTTTGAACGAATTGCAGCAAAGCCAATATCTAATTCGTCATGAATCGCAATAATATTTTGTGATGTTATCGAATAAAATTGCGCCAGAGCTTTTGTTGGACCACCAGTTTCATTCATATAGCTTTTGGATTTAGCTAAAATAATTGAAGCGGCATCAATTCCGAAACTTAATTTAAGAGCTGCAACTTCGGTTCGAGACTTGTGGGATGACCATTTAACGTTATGGCGTTTAGCCAATTCATCCACGACCATTGCCCCGATATTGTGTCGGGTATTGGCATATTCATCACCGGGATTACCTAAACCAATAACAAGCCAGACCATGGTTAAATGGTATCGGGCTAATTCGGCAGTATCGCTAGAGAATTAAAAGATTTAGGCGTCTTTCTTTTCAGTATCGGCAGCAGGTGCCTCGGTTGCCCCAGCACCTTCAACAGCTGCAACTGGTGCAACTTCTTCAACTGGCGTTGAGCGCTCTGAAAGGTGAACAACGATCATCTTAGGATCAGAAATAAGGACAATTCCTGCGGGAATTTTTACATCGCCAGCATATAGAGATTGTCCTGCAACAAGACCAGTTAAATCCAAGTCAAAGAAACTTGGGATAGAAGTTGCTTCAACTTCAACTTCAATTGAGTTGTGAACGTGTTCAAGAATTCCATCACGATCATGTTCGCCAGCTGTGTGAACTGGAACTGCAACAGTAACTTTTTCACCACGCCGAACAATTAAAAGATCGACGTGCTCAAGGGTTAACTTCAAGGGGTTACGAACAATTGCCTTAGGAAGAGTTAGTTCAGTCTTTCCGTCAACAACTACATCAAGAAGAACGTTTGAATTCTTTAGTGCAATGCCAAGCTCGCGTGCAGGAAGAGATATGTGAGATGGCTTTTCACCATGGCCGTAAATAACAGCAGGAACTAAACCATCCCGACGAGCACGACGTGATGCGCCTTTACCAAATTCGGTACGGCGTACCCCGTTGATAGTTACCTCTGCCATTTTATTTCTCCTCCAGTGCGCTTAACTCTCGGTTGCTTCACAAAAGTTCCAGCAGGAATAATTCCTACACCGTCGATTACGGAAAATAATTCTTACCCTCGCCGGAACGGAGCAAAGATTAGCGAAGGTTACGACAAAAGCGCAAATCGTGGCTAAATAAGGCGATTAGGAATAGCCCTCAAAGAGGCTTGTAACCGAGCCGTCTTCAAAGACTTCGCGAATTGCCCTAGCGAGCAGTGGGGCAATCGGCAAAATAGTTAATTTATCAAATCTTTGATCTTCGCCAATTGGAAGAGTGTCGGTGACTATAACTTCACTTGCACGGCAATCTCTTAAGCGCTCAACTGCAGGGCCAGATAAAACCGCATGTGTTGCCGCAATAATTACTTCACTTGCTCCGGCTTCAACGAGTGCGTCTACTGCCTTTGTAATTGTTCCAGCGGTATCAATCATGTCATCGATAACAACGCAAGTTTGTCCTTCAACATCCCCAACAACACGACCAGTCCTTGACTCATTAGGAATTCGCGGGTCGCGAGTTTTATGAATAAATGCAATTGGGCAACCACCAAGTAAATCCGACCAACGTTCTGCAACACGAACTCGACCAGAATCTGGTGAAACAATCGTCACACGAGAGCGATCTACCTTACTGCCGACATAATTTGCCAGCATTGGTAACGCGAATAGATGGTCAACTGGGCCATCAAAAAAACCTTGAATCTGCGAAGTGTGTAAATCAACAGACATTAAACGGTCGGCACCCGCGGTCTTAAATAAATCTGCCATCAAGCGAGCAGAAATTGGTTCGCGCCCATGATGTTTTTTATCTTGACGCGCATACCCATAGAAAGGCGCAACAACGGTAATTCTCTTTGCCGATGCCCGCTTCAGCGCATCGACCATGATGAGTTGTTCCATAATTTGTTTATTTACTGGGGCGCAATGGCTCTGTATAACAAAGGCATCGCAACCGCGAACACTTTCTTCAAATCTAATAAAAATTTCACCATTTGCAAAGTCATATGCAGAGGTTGGCGTTAGTGGGATACCAAGTTCAGACGCAACTTGATCTGCTAATTCTGGAAATCCGCGACCGGAGAACAAACGTAATTTCTTTTCAGAGGCCAGACGAATTTCGCTCATTGAAATTAACCCTTCTTCTTTTTTTCACTCTTTGCAGCAGCTTCTGCAGATTTTGTACCGGAACGCTTGCGCATGACCCAGCCTAAGACATTTCGTTGCTTTGCTCGGCCAACACCAATAGCTCCTGCTGGAACGCTTTCAGTTATGACCGATCCAGCCGCGGTGTATGCACCATCTCCAACTGAGATTGGCGCAACCAAGATACTGTCGCTACCAATTCGTACATGGTCACCAATTTCAGTGTGGTGTTTATCAACGCCGTCATAATTGACAAAAATTGTTGCTGCGCCAATATTGGTTCCCTCACCGATTGTGGCATCTCCAACATATGAAAGGTGTGGAATCTTTGAGCCCGTTCCGACTGTTGCATTCTTCATCTCGACAAATGCGCCAGCACGGGCATTTGTTCCAAGGTTTGTGCCGTTGCGCAGAAAAGTAAATGGACCAACACTGGCGCCTTCGCCAATTACAGATGAAATGCACAAAGATTCCAGCACTTTCGCTCCTGCCTTTACCTCGCAATCAATCAAGGTTGTGCGTGGACCAATAACTGCCCCAGTTGCAATAGTTGTTGAGCCGCTTATTGCACTACCGGGAAATATAACTACATCAGTGGCAATTTTAACGGTGGCATCAATCCAAGTTGTTGCAGGATCCACAATAGTTACTCCAGCTTGCATAAAGTCTTCGTTGATTCTCTCACGTAAATACGCCGCACTTTCGGCAAGTTGAACGCGATCATTTACTCCCAAAATTTCTACGTAATCATCCACAATCGCGGCAGCAATTGAAACACCTTGGCTGCGCATAATCTCAATAATTTCGGTTAAGTAAAGTTCGCCTTGGGCATTGGAATCCTTGAGTTTTCCTATTGCTTTTGAAAGCAAGGTACCATCAAATGCGTAAACTCCCGAATTAATTTCATAAACTAAACGTTGTTCATCGGTGGCATCGTGTTCTTCAACAATGCAACAGATTTCACCTTCGTCATCGCGAATAATTCGACCGTACCCAGTTGGTTCGGGATGCTCAGCAGTTAAAACTGAGGCGCCAAAACCGCCTTCAGTATGTATTGCAATAAATTGGGCCAGCGAGCCACCTGAGAGCATTGGGGTATCACCAGCTAACACTAAGACTGTGCCGCTTGGAGATTTTTCTGCCAGTGCTAGTTGCGTTGCATGGCCCGTGCCACCACGCTTTTCTTGAAAGATTGTTTTAGCCTTCGGTGCAATCATTGCAATATGGGCTTCGACTTCTGCGCGACCCGATCCAACAACGATGCGAATTTCCTTTGGATTTAATTCATTAACTGCATGTAAAACATGTCCGAGCAGCGTTCGACCTGCAACGCTATGTAAAACCTTTGGTATCGCAGATTTCATGCGAGTTCCCTCGCCTGCGGCTAAAACAATTACGGTTTCAACAACCGCTTTCTTACTGTGCAAGAGTGGCTCCCGCCGTTTGCTCTGGACGAGTACAAGGTAAGTCTATTGCCTGCTATTTGCTCCGCCACCAGGTATCGATCCTGGACCCTGGGCTTCAAAGGCCCATGTGCTAGCCACTACACAATGGCGGAACCCGTATTCTCCCCTATTACAAGTGGTGCTTGCGACCATTAGCCTTGCTCAATGCGCGATGAAGTCGACCGTTTAATCGCAGAATGGAAGCGGGAGAGACCAGATTTAGATATCGCACCTCTCGGTGTTTTAAGCCGAATAACTCGTATTTCACGCCATTTAGATATTGCACGGCGCGATGCTTTCGCAGATTTAGAAAACTGGGGTTTTGATGTTCTTGCAGCCCTTCGGCGCGCTGGTGGCCCGTATCAATTATCTCCCAGCCAACTCATGCAAGAAACAATGGTCACAAGCGGCACAATGACAAATCGTTTAGATCGCCTCGAGGAATTGGAATTAATTACACGCCAGGCAGATCCAAATGATGGTCGCGGCTCTTTAGTAAAACTAACCAGGGCTGGAATGCGCGCGGTTGATTCTGCATTGGAAGAATTACTAATACACGAGCGCGAATTTCTTTCAGGTCTTACAAAAGATCAGCGAAATGAACTGGCTCAATTACTGAGTTTATTGGCCTCTTCCTTAGAAGAAGATAACTAACGAACCTCAACAATTTTGGCGCCACTAACTGGTCCAACTGTGCGGGCCACGCTTCCAACAACACCGCTTGCAGTTAGTGCAACTGCTAAATCTAAACCCTGTTCTTCATCGGCAACTAAAAATGCAACAGTTGGCCCCGAACCAGAAACAATTGCACCCAGGGCTCCGTATTCCTGCCCAACATCTAAAGTTAATCGAAGCGCCGGGCGCAAAGAACACGCTGCTGCCTGTAAATCATTAACCAAAGATGCCCCAACTGCTTTTGGATCCGAAGTTAAAAGCGCTTGCATTAGCGCTTCATTCGTTTGAGGCGCTGCTATTTGCAAACCTTCACGCAAACGATCACATTCTCTGTAAACAGATGGCGTTAAAAGCCCAACTGTAGAAAGAGCTAAAACCCAGTGATACGTGCCACGAGATAGCGCGGCCGTTAATTGGTCGCCGCGGCCGCGGCCAATTGCAGTTCCACCGCTTAACATAAACGGAACATCACTTCCCAGTTGAACCGCAATTTCATTCATTTCTTCACGTGACATACCTAGTGAATACAACGAATCAATTGCAACAATTGTTGCGGCTGCATCAGCGCTTCCGCCAGCCATTCCTCCTGCAACTGGAATTGATTTTCTTATCTCAACATGAGCATCAATACTTACGTCATATTCTTGGCTCATCAATTTCGCGGCGAGCGCAACTAAATTACTCGCATCCGTTGGTACGGCGCGTCTCTGGTCGCCTTTTACTGAAATAGTTAATCCATTACCAGGCTGAACGAGTGTCATTGTGAGATCGTCAAATATAGAAATTGCTTGAAAAACTGTCACCAGATTATGAAAACCATCATCTTCGCACGGACCAACCGAGAGTTGAAGATTTACTTTCCCAGGAACACGAACGGTGACGCTTCTAATCGGCATGAATTGACTCTATTGCCTAACGTGGCGAAAAGTTAGGTGCGCAAGTAGCAATTGCACAAAAACCTGAAATCTCTAGCACTTCTCCGCGAAGTGTCGGATCTATTCCTGCTGCAATAAGAATCTCTTGTGCGCGCGCCGAAGAGCCAAAAAGACTGGAGAGCGCCGAGCGGAGCATTTTACGTCGTTGCGCAAATGCAGCATCAATTATTGAGAAAACTTTTTTACGCATTTCTTCATCACCAGGAGTTTCTCTTCTGACAAAGCCGACTAATTTTGAATCAACGCTTGGCACGGGCCAGAAAATAGAGCGCGATACCGAGCCTGCCCCTTTTACATTTGCCCACCAAGCCGCTTTTACACTTGGAATTCCATAATCTTTTGAACCAGGGCTGGCAGCCAAGCGATCTGCTACTTCGGCTTGCACCATAACAACACCAGATCGTAGCGTGGGTAGCGTCTCTAGTGAATGAAGTAAAACGGGAACAGAAATGTTATAGGGCAAATTAGCAACTAATACGGTCGGGTTAATTGGAAGCACAGAGATATGAAGTGCATCTTGATTTAGAACTATAAGCTTATCGGCTCTTTCGCAGTGCTTTGCAACAGTAATAGGTAATTGTTGTGCCAACCTTGGATCAATTTCAATAGCAATAACCCGATCAACTTCTTCGAGTAAGGCAAGGGTTAGTGAACCCAAACCTGGGCCAATTTCTAAGGCAATATCCGAACTTGTCACTCCCGCCGTGCGTACAATTTTCTGGCAAACATTTGCATCAATCACAAAATTTTGGCCCAGTGATTTAGATGGTTTTAAATCAAGGGTTTTTGCTAATTCGCGAATTTCAGCAGCGCCTAAAAGAGTCATTGTGAGGCCGCAAATGAACCGAACAATTTTTCGGCGTTAACACTTAACGCATTCGCCAATTCACCTAGCTCATCTCCGCGTTCGATTGCCATAGCACGCACGATATTTGCGATCTGGGCTGGAGTATTTTCAGCCCCACGATGCGGGCTTGGCGCAAGAAAAGGTGAATCTGTTTCTACAAGTAATTGTTGAATTGGAACTAACTTCAGTGCTGCGCGTAATTCTGGAGCGTTTTTAAAAGTCAGAGTTCCAGCAAAAGAGAGGATGTAACCACGTTCAATACAGGTGCGCGCCATCGCAACGCCACCCGAAAAGCAGTGAAAAATAGTTTTCTCTGGTGCCCCGACCTCCAGCAAAATTGAAAGTACATCTTCATGTGAATCCCTATCGTGAATGACTAACGCCTTTTTTGTCTTCTTTGCTAACTCAATATGCCATTTAAAAGACTCTTGTTGACGGGGGCGCAATTCGGGCGGTGTCCTGTAATAATCCAAACCTGTCTCACCAATTGCTCGCACTCGTGGATGCTGTGCCAACTCTTCGATAATTGCCCAGTCGGCTTCTAAATCTGGCACCTTTGGGGCTTCATTTGGGTGTAGTGCAACTGCAGCTAAAATTGAATTATCCCATTTTTCGGCGGCAGCTACACACCATCGAGATTGTTCTGCCGAATATCCAACTTGCACAATTCGATCGACATTTACACTTCTTGCTTCCTCGATAATTTCTTGTACTTCAATTGAATCAGGTGCTGTGTCTGTAATAATTTCAATGTGCGTGTGTGTATCAACAGTTGGAACAGGTAGCGGTTCTGGAAGTGGTGCACGCCGGCGATCAATATCGCGATTGTGACGATCAGCCATTCTTATGTTGCACTTGCTTCTAAGCGTGGGAATAGGACTGGAACTTTTGTAATGATTGCGCCTTTTGGCAACTGTCCCCACTTTGAAACGTCGAGAATCTTTTGGGCTCCAATTGCTCCTAGTTTTTCTTGCGCCCCCAAACTCTGCCATAAAATTTCACAGGTTTGTGGCATGACTGAATTTAAAAGCACCGCTAAAGCGCGCAGTGATTCGGCAGTGTTATATAAAATCTCTTCTACGGTGCGCGCATTCGCTGGCTCTTTGGCGAGAATCCAAGGTTCTTTTTCAGTTACATATCCATTTACCTTCTTGCAAAAATCCATAATTGCGCTTATTCCACCCTGGAAATCTAAATCGCACATCGCTTGGTCGGCTTTTGCCACCGTGGCAACAAGTGCGGCTTCAAGGCCAGAATCATGGCTAATTGCCGGTAAAACGCTGCCACAATATTTTTCAACCATTGCAGCTAAACGGGACGCAAGATTTCCAAAATCATTTGCCAGCTCTGATGTATAGCGCGCGCTCATGTCTTCCCATGAAAATGAACCATCGCTACCAAACGGAATTGCGCGAAGAAAATAATAACGAAATGCATCGACTCCAAAATGATCAGTAATATCTCGTGGAGCTATCCCAGTTAACTTGCTCTTGCTCATTTTTTCGCCGCCTACTAATAACCAACCGTGGGCAAAAACTTTCTTTGGTACAGCAATACCTGCAGCCATTAGCATTGCTGGCCATATAACCGCATGAAAGCGCAAAATATCTTTGCCGACTAAGTGAACATCGACTGGCCAAGTTACAGCGAATTTCTTTCCGCCATCGCTTTCTGGTGCATCTGTAAGTCCAACTGCCGTTGCGTAATTTAATAGCGCATCAAACCAAACATAAACAACTTGTTCTGGATCCCAAGGAACTGGAATTCCCCAATCAAAGGTCGAGCGCGAAATTGATAAATCTAAAACTTTGCCTTCTAGGAATGAAATTACTTCATTGCGTGCGCTTTCAGGTTGGCAAGCTTGCGGATTTTTTCGGTAGTGTTCAAGTAATGGCTCAACAAAGGCAGATAATTTAAAGAACCAGTTATTTTCATTAACCAATTCGATTGCTGTACTATGTATTGGACATAATTTTTCGCCATTAGAATCAATTAGGTCTCCTGGTAATTTAAATTCCTCACACCCAACGCAATATGGTCCTTCATATTTTCCTGCATAAATATGGCCTGAATCTTTTAACCCTTGCAAGAATTTCTGTACCCGTTCGGTGTGGCGTTTTTCTGTGGTTCTTATGAAATCATCATTTGCAATATTTAGCGCTTCCCAATTTGGTTTCCAAGCATCGGCAACTAGCCGATCTACCCAATCTTGCGGAGCGCTGTTATTGGCTTGCGCGGTGCGCATTATTTTTTGACCGTGTTCGTCAGTTCCAGTGAGAAACCAAACGGCTTCACCTTTTTGGCGATGCCAACGAGTAAGAACATCTCCAGCCACAGTTGTGTACGCATGACCAATATGTGGAGCATCATTTACATAATAAATCGGCGTTGTCAGATAAAACGCTTTCTTGACCACTGATTCGCTCATTTCTCTATCTTATTGGCATCGATAACCGCTGCATAAACAATGCGTTTTGCAATGGAAAATTCTTCGGCCACTGCAGCAATTGCGCTCTTTCGGTCCATGCCAGCGTTTTCAAATTCTCGCACTCGGATAACCATTTCTGCCGAAGTTTTTAACTCGGAATTAATTGATGCGCCTTGAATAACCAAGGTAATTTCTCCCAGAATTTCATTGGACTCGCTCCATTCAACGAGATCGCTAAGGGTGCCGCGAATAGTTTCTTCATAGCGTTTTGTCATCTCGCGACATACTGAAGCAGGTCGGATAGAGCCAAAAATTTTCTGCGCATCCAAAAGCGAAGCTGCTAAACGGTGTGGCGCCTCAAAGAAAACCATTGTGCGTTCTTCAAAACGAAGTTTTTCCAAAGCAGTACTTCTAGCACCGTTTGTTCGTGGCAGAAAACCTTCAAAAGTAAACCGATCCGTTGGTAACCCCGAAAGAGCAATTGCCATAGTTAGGGAACTTGGTCCTGGAATAACACAGACCTCAATCTTTCTTTCAATCGCCGCGCGCATTAAACGAAAACCCGGGTCGCTAATTGTTGGCATTCCTGCATCCGATACCACTAAAACCGTTAATCCAGATTCTAAATTTTCTAGAAATTCTCGAGTTCGTTCATCTTCATTGCCTTCAAAAAATGAAATAACACGTGCAGTAAAAGTTACCTCTAGGTCTGCGGCTAAGCGGTGAAATCTACGCGAATCTTCGGCGGCGATTATGTCTGCAGATGCAATTGCAGTTTTGAGGCGCGAACTTGCATCGCCAGGGTTACCTAATGGAGTTGCCGCTAAAACTAGAACCATGGCGCAATCATCTCAGTAATTTCTTCCTATTTTCTTAGGCGTGCGCATACGCTATCGCTATGATTTCAGCAATTGCCCCACTATTTATTGCTGCCATCTCACTGGTGCTTCGATTAATAAATCTAGGGGTTCCAAAAGGCTATGTCTTCGACGAGGTGTACTACGTTGATGGGGCAAAAGACTTCTTAAAATACGGTGTCGAAGTAACAGGTAATAAACCTGAATTCATCGTGCATCCCCCAGTAGGAAAATGGCTCATTGCTTTTGGCATGAAAATATTTGGTAATAGTGAATTTGGCTGGCGCTTTGCTACTGCAATTTTTGGAACCCTTCTAGTCCTTGTTTTTGCCCGCTTGGTGCACGTTCTTTTTTATTCGCCACTATTAACCGCTATTGGTTCCTCGCTGATGGCTATGGATGGACTCTTGCTCGTACATTCAAGGACAGCGTTGCTAGATCTTTTTCTAACTTTCTTCATTCTCTGCGCAATCTACTTTTGGTACCAAAATCAGCATTGGGGTGCTGCGATATTTTTAGGGCTGGCAGGCGGCGTCAAGTGGAGCGCAATTTATTTCTTGGTTTGTATTGGTTTAGTCTCGCTCTATAAAGTATTTTCTTCCTACTCAGGTAAAGAATTAATTCGTCCAACGCTAATAAAAATATTTCAATATGGTTTTTTACCGATATCGATCTACATTTCGACTTGGTTAGGGTGGTTCTTAAGTGATCGGGGTTGGGGTCGAAATTGGTCGAACAATCCACTTAAATCTTTGTGGCACTACCACGCAGAAATGCTCTCATTTCATACCGATCTGGTAGAGAAACACTCATATCAATCCAATCCTTGGAGTTGGCTGGTAATGGGACGACCAACATCTTTCTTCTATGATTCACCGACAGGTTGTGGGGTTAAGGATTGCGCACAAGAAGTTTTAGCTTTAGGCACGCCACTACTTTGGTGGACCGGAACAATCGCACTTGTCATAACTCTTGGTCTGTGGCTTCGCGCCATAGTTACGCGCAAGAGTGATTTAACACTTAACATAATTGCTATTGGTATTATCGCTGGTTATCTGCCTTGGTTCTTTATTCAACAGAGAACGATGTTCACTTTTTATGCAATTGTCTTTGAGCCATATCTCATTCTTGCCATGGTTTATTGTGCGAAAAAGTTGTTAGCTAGCGCCTTAAAACCAGCGCTTTCGCAAGGCATAGTATTTTCTCTAACTTTACTTATCTTTTTAAACTTTATCTATTTCTTACCCCTGTTTACGGGTGAAATTATTGCCTACCAATCATGGCTGCGTTACATGTGGTTCCCTAGTTGGATCTAGCCAATAAATTTATTCGTTAGCTGCGCTCTTCTTTTTCAATCTTTCAACTGCTTCATCCGCTAACTGCTGATCAAATATTTCATCGCGTGATGGTGCAGCAGCAGCAAGGGCTTCGCGTTCAAGTCGCTCTTGCTCATCACTCCATGCACCTGGAATTGTTAAATCAATTAACCGTTTAGGAATAATTGCTTTGGGTGCATTTACATATGTTGGGACCGGAATATTTTTTGGTTCCCAAACATTTCGCACTTGAGCGCTTCCTTTTGGAAGTAATACCACGCCTTTAAGATCACGCTCTGAAAGCGGAATCCAATGTTCTTGTGAATATTTTGGAGTAACCACTTCTGCTAAATTTGTTGTTGAGACTCCAGTAGTACCGCGGTGTAATTGTTGGATGCGACGTTGTTGGAGACGTTTTGCAATTGTTTCTCGCCGCACACTAATCACATAAATTAATATTCCAGTAGCAGGAACAAGTGAATAAAGCAATGGCATCGTATTCATAATCCCACCTACCAGTGTTGTTGTTATCGAAAAAAGTAATATCGTAAAAAGTATTCTGCGGCGTAAAATTATTTGAGCAATTTTTGCTTCTCTATCAAGGTCAATATGGATTACACCGGTACCCGAACTTCCAGCAGGGGATGCATTGGCAACTATTCGCAGAGCGCTCTTGTAGCGCTCAACTGATTTACCAGAAAATTCATTTCGATCATGCAGCCAGCGTGGCAAAAAATAGGCCACCCACATGCCGATGATTGCAATATAGATAAGTCCTGAAGCCATGATGACTAAAGATAAAGCAAGGAACGTAAAGTTTCGTGCATTTAGGTGCTAATTCAGCGCAGGATTTTCCTTAACAAAACACAGGTGATCGCGCCATGCGCCATCAATATGCAGATACCGAGTCCGTTGACCCTCGAAAACATACCCTGCTTTCTCTGCAACTCTTTTGGATGCGCCATTTTCGGGTCTCAAATTAATTTCAACTCTATGCAGCATCTCTTTTTTGAAGGCGAATTCGGTCAAAAGATTTACTGCCTGCGTTGTAAACCCTCGATTGGCATAATTACGGTCAATCCAATAACCAATATGCCCACTCCTCATCGCCCCGTAAATCACCCCACCAAGTGAGATCTGCCCGACTAGATTTTTATTGTGCCAAATAATAAATGAGAAGGAACGCCCGCTACGGGCTTCGTGATTTAGAGAGCGAACCATTTGAAGAAACGAAAGTAGTTCTGTCGAATTTGTCGCTTGTTGATTAATTTCGGGAATAAAGGGAACAGTTGCCTCCCACGGGGTTAGCCAATTTTTATTTTTGGCTCTAACCGAATTCCATTTATTTCGATCTCGAAATCTTAAAGGGCGCAAGATAATTTCTGTGCCTGCCAAATGAATCGGCCAAGTAGACATTTACTTAAATATATCTTCGCTCAAGTACAACGACGGTGACTTCGCTACCAACTATTTTCTCCGTCTCATTTTCTGAAATAGCAATGAATGCATTGGCATCCGAAAGAGTTGCTAAATCTTCCTGCGCTAATAGTGGCGTTACTGATTTTGCATCTTCAGATAAAAATCCGCGAATATATGCACGCATTCCGGGTTCTGATGCCACCGTCTTTTCGAGTTTGGCTTTTACTGAGGGCCTGTGAATTGTTGCTGCGCCTAGCATTGTGCGAATCATTGGTCGCACAAAAAGTTCAAAAGAGATATATGCAGCAATCGGATCTCCCGGAAGTGTTACGACCGGAGTTTTATCAGGGCCAATTTCTCCATAATTATGTCGGCCGCTTGCTTCGATTGCGAGATCTACGGTTTTAATTTCACCAAGATTTGAAAGTGTACGTGTGATTAAGTCAAAAGAAACATCTTGTCTTCCTCCGCTAATGATGATGAGATCAGCACGAACTAATTGATCTTCAATAACTTTCTGTAGTTCAACTTCATCCTCGGGAATCGAGTGAACACGATATGCAACTGCGCCAGTTTCTCTTACCGCAGTTGTGAGTAACCAAGAATTAGTTTCAAATTCTTTTTCACCTGAAAGTTTTTGTCCTGGTTCGACCAAATCGGGCCCCGCTGAAAGCACAACAACTCGGGGATGTGGGCGTGTAAGTAAATGATCCTTACCGATTGATGCTGCTAATCCAATTTGCGTCGAACGAATTCGGCTACCTTCACGTAAAACTAGCCGATCACCGCAATAAATGTCGGTAGCCAAAGTTGCCCCATGGGCATCTAGTAGGGGCATCTCAAAAGATTCAAGTGGCTTGCAAATCGCGAGCAACGAACTTAGAAACCCATCGACTCTAGTGTGCTCTGCCATAATCACACCATACTTGTTGAACACCGACTACTAGGGGATTTGATGAATCAAAGCGAGAAAAAAGATGAACTTCGCCAAAGATTTCGTCGCGAGCGCACACAAAAATTCATTCCGTCTTCCTTCGCAATTATTTTGAAAGCACCAGAAGTTATCTCCGCCACAGTTGTGACAAGTTATCTCTCATTTGCCCAAGAACCGAGCACGGTAGAAATCAATAAAGAACTTATTGCCGTTGGAAAGACGCTTTTATTGCCCAGAATCGTTAGAGGCGAATTGGAATGGGTATCTTGGAATGGTGATGGTTCACAATTAAATACTAAGAAGAGAATCCCCGAACCTTTGGGGGAAGCCTTTACAGATTTGTCATCGATTGGCGCTGTTATCGTTCCGGCACTTCGAATTGATCAAGAAGGTTTGCGGCTCGGTCAAGGTGGCGGATATTACGACAAAGCGCTACCAAAATTAAATGGTTGGAAGATCGGTTTAGTATATTCAGGTGAATTGACGAGCGAAAAATTACCACGCGAAGACCATGATATTGCCCTAGATGCTGCTGCTACTCCAGAAATAATCGTGCGCTTTAAAAGAAATTAATTTGTTGGAAGATTTCTAGCCATAATAATGCGTTGAATTTGATTGGTACCTTCATAAATTTGGGTTAATTTAGCATCGCGCATCATACGTTCGACTGGGTAATCCGAGACATAGCCATAACCACCTAAAACTTGTATTGCATCTTGCGTAACTTTCATCGCCACATCACTTGCAAAACACTTAGATGCCGCCGAGAAGAATTTCAAATCTTTTTCACTATTTTCACTCTTGACAGCAGCGGCATAAGTTAACTGCCGCGCAGCTTCGATATTCATCGCCATATCTGCCAACATAAATTGAATAGCTTGAAAATCAAATATAGGCCTACCAAACTGTTTACGCTCATGTGCATATTTCGCTGCAACATCTAAGGCACCTTGAGCAAGGCCAAGTGCTTGTGCGGCAATGGTAATTCTGGTGTGATCCAAGGTATTCATCGCTAATGTAAAACCTTCGCCAATTTCACTAATGCGCCGATCATCTCCAAGTATTACATTGTCAAAATAAACTTCACATGTTGGAGAACCGCGAAAACCCATTTTCTTTTCCGGCGAACCGAAGGAAACACCTTCATCAGATTTTTCAACAATGAATGCCGTGATTCCTTTTGCGCCCTTGGATGAATCGCCTTGGGCAATAACTGTATAAAACTGCGAAATACCGGCATTTGAAATCCATTTCTTACTGCCATTTAAAATCCAACCATCGCCAACGCGTTCAACTTTTGTTCTAAGCGCAGATGCATCCGAACCCGCATCAGACTCGGAAAGACAATAAGAAAAACCTTTACCTTGGACAAGTGGTGTCAACCAACGTTTTTTCTGCTCTGAATTTCCGCCTAAAATTAGCGGAAGTGAACCCAATTTGTTAACTGCTGGAATAAGTGAAGATGAACCACAGACTCGAGCAACTTCTTCAATTATCAAAACTATTGCAAGCGCATCGGCGCCATCGCCACCAAATTCAGTTGGAACATGCGCTGCAAATAATCCGGCCTTGGTAAGGGCAATCGATGCTTCTTTTGGATAGCGGTGATCTTCATCGACGGCTAGCGCAAATGGGGCAATCTCTTTCTCAGCCAGCGAACGAATACTTGCACGCAATTCTTTATACTCAATTGGTAAGTCAAAAACCGACTCCATCATTTTTCTTTCCTGTCTCGTTCTGCTAGATCCGTTAAATATCGATTGTAATCGGCTAATTCATCGGGCTGACTCATGGCGGCTTTCCTAGCTGTATTTCGGTCAATTCTCAAAGCTTCTCTTGAATCATCACGCATCCATTGAATAAATGTTGCTATCAAGGCAAGCAGAATTGGAATCTCTCCCATCGCCCACCCAATTGCGCCACCAGAGCGTTGGTCGGCTAACAAATCTATTAGCCATGGAGTCTGCAGTGATGCGAAATAACCTTTATCTAACAAAGTTGACGATGACATAAGTGCAACCGAGAAGAATGCGTGAATACTCATGGCAGCAAAGAGAATTACAATTCGCACAAGGTGTGGAACTTTTCGCGGATTTGGATCAATTCCGATTATGACATGGAAAAATAAAATTCCAGCCAAAATAAAATGTATATTCATAAATAAGTGCCCAACATGGGTCTGCATCATGCTTCCAAAAAATGAAGTGAAATAGAGCGCAAAGAGCGAACCATCAAAAATTGCTAAAACAACAATTGGATTCGTATAAATACCTGCAAGTTTCGAGTGCATAACCGCCAATAACGTTCCTCGAACACCACGTTCATCGCTCCTGCGTCCTTGTGGAAGTGTACGAAGCGCCAAAGTAATTGGTGCTCCAAGTACGATTCCAATTGGAGCAATCATTCCTAAAAACATATGTGCAATCATGTGATAAGAAAAAGCGAAATATGCATATAAGCCAAGGCCACCGCTTGTTGCCAAATTTATAGCAGCAATTCCCAAAGCAAATGCAATGGTTCTACCCACAGGCCACCTATCGCCTCGACGCGATAAAACGATTACCCCTTTTACATATAAAGCAACCGCAGTTATTAGTAATCCCATCATTAGCGCATCGGGCTCAAATGCAAAAAGTATGTTCCTAAAAGATGGTGCTGGCGGTGTAGCAATTCCAACAACTTCGAGTGCAGCGTTAAATTTTGTACTCTGACTACTAATAGGTGCTTGACTCGATGAGAGCCAAGCACCCATAGCAACGATAATAGCCATCAGAAACGCTTCAGCGAAAATAAGTCGACTAAGACCTACCCAGTCGATTGAATCGCGCTTTGCTAGATTCTTTCTATGTAAATAACCAATCGCTACCAAAGCTAATGTAAAAACTATTTTTGCAATTACTACGAATGCATATGTGGTGTGCCAAGCAGATTTAAAATCCAACCGTACCCAAGCATTTACGCTTCCGCTTGCAACAACTGCAAAGACTGACCAGAGTGCGAGTTGGCTAAATCGTGGCACCGCGAGTGGTCGATCTTCGGGATCTAAGACTGCGATTGTGAAAATTCCACCAACCCAGAATGAAAGCGCAACAACATGCACAATTAATGAACCAATTGCTAAGGCATGCGAGCCACTAGAAGCTGTGTGACTCTGAAAAATTGGAGCAACCAGACCGATTATTGTCGCCACTAATAGCCCAATTGTTCCAAGAACGCTGCGCAATCGAGTACTTAAAATAAATACTAATAGCGCAATGGCGCTTTGAAAAAGTAGATACTGACCTAAAGTTATTTGTGTGACAAACGACCTTAAAACTGTGGCATTCAAAGCCACTGAAATTGGTTGACCTAATATATTTGCAAGTGTAAAAAGTATCGTTCCCAAAGAACCTAAAAACCAGACAAGAGATGAAATTCTAACGAGTGATTTCAACTTTTGCGCAGATGTTGATAATTTTCCTTCGGTATCTAAAAGCAAAAATGCCATCGCTAATAACGATCCAATCAAAACGAAACTTGAAACTAGGCTAATGAATTTGCTGACCGTACCCAGTGCTGTGACAAGCGGGCCTGCGACTGGGAAAGAACTAGAAAGTAGAGTCATCTATCTTTAAAAATTTTCCGTGCATAGAGTGAGAGACCAACTAAAACGAAAAATGCCAGCGTTAGCGCTCCGACTACAAAGACGCTAGTTCCCCAGCTGCTGCTCGCACTTTTTGCTGGAACCGTCGAATGCGGTTGCGCGGTCGCAATTGAGCTAGGCGCTGAAAAATTGAAATTAAAACTTCCTTCGAGCGCAGATTCTCCTTCTGTTAATAAAATGTAATTAACTTTATAAACTCCAGCATCTACCAAAGGCTTTAACCCTACGGTGGCACTCATATCGCTAATTGTTAAGGTGCCATCATCTACGCGGTTTCCGGCAGAATCAGTTACCGTTATTTCGCTTCCATCGGGCAACAAAATAGCTTGACCTGTGACCGTTACAGAGCTTGGAGAAATTGAAACTGTTGATCCACTAATTGGCGAAGTGCTAACTAGGAAATTTGCATTTGCCGTAGCTATAGGCAGGATTGCGAAAAAAAAGATCAACGCTGCCGATGCAATGGGTTGAAATTTTGGAGTTTTCATAATCTTGCATCCAATCCCCTAAAAGCAGGCGCTGTTCAGGCTTTAATTCGCCACTATCGTCTCACTTCTTTATACTTATCCTCTACCCCTAGCGATAAAAATTTTAGGGTGAGCAGTGACAAGACCCGCGGATGGAGAAACTATGCCTACATACCAATATGCATGTAGTACTTGTTCCAATGAATTTGAGATAGTTCAAACTTTTGCAGAAAAGTCATTGACAGAATGTCCTGAGTGCAAGAGTGAATTACGTAAGGTTTTCTCAGCAGTTGGAGTTGTTTTTAAAGGCGCAGGTTTTTACAAAAATGATTCAAATAAAAAAGCTGTCAAGAAAAGTACGCCAGAACCAGTGGCGCCCAAAGCTGCTGCAACTGCGCTAGCACCTAAGGCTGACTAATCTTCGTGATGTGGTGGTTTATCTAACTTAATTTCTTCTTCACGTTTCTTATTTTGCGCATCCTCATCAAGCTCAATCTCATCGGATGTAATTTTCGGAAAGAGCTCGCTCATGGTTAGAATTATACTTACATTTTTAAGGAGATTGAGCTGTGTTTGAATCTTTGGCTCGTTTTGTTGTACGGCGCCGTAAGGGTGTTTTAATTCTATTTGTAATAGGGATCTTGACTGCCGGTGGTATTGGCTCACTGGCATTTGGAAAACTCGATACGGGTGGCTATTCCGATCCCGATAGTGAATCTGCAAAAGCCGCTACTTACCTGACGGAAAAATTCAAAGTACAAGAACCTGTCGCCGTTTTCGTTATCGATTCAGGGAGGCAAGATGTTTCAACGCCTAGCGTTGCAAGCGCAGCACTTGGTTTAGAAAAATCGGTTTCACAAGTTCCAGGAGTTATTAGGACACTTTCTTATTGGTCTGCCGGCTTAGCACCAAACCTTAAATCAGATGACTCAAAGGCCGCTTTTCTCTTTATTTATGCCGATCCAAATTCTAGAGACTGGGGCAAACTCGGAAAACTTGGTGCGCTGCTTCAGGAAAAATTTGATGGTAAAAGAGAAGGCTTAACGGTTTATGCATCTGGCCCAGGTGTAATTACGCACGCAATAAATGACAAGATTGGAAAAGATTTAGCTCTAGCCGAAACTATTGCTATTCCATTAACATTCGTTTTGTTGGCATTTGTTTTTGGGTCCTTAGTCGCATCGGTTGCACCATTATTCGTGGGAATTAGCGCAATTCTTGGATCGTTTTTACTGATTTATATCTTTTCGCTATTTACTAATGTGAGTGTTTTTGCACTTAATTTGATAACTGGCCTTGGTTTAGGTCTTGGAATTGATTACGCACTTTTGATGGTTAATCGCTTCCGTGAAGAATTACACAACGGCAAAAGCGTCGACGAGGCCGTCTTTGTGACCGTAACAACTGCTGGGAAGACGGTTCTTTATTCAGGTATTGCCGTCTTTGTGACTTTAAGTTCAATGCTGCTATTTCCACTTAGTTTTTTGAAATCTTTCGGCATGGCTGGTGCTTCAGTAGTAACTATTGCCGTTCTCTGCGCACTCTTTCCTTTACCCGCACTTTTCGCAACTCTTGGTCATAAAATTAATAAAGGTGTTGTCAGACGAGGTGCGATAACTCCAAAAGAAGATGGTGGTTGGGCACGAACTGCGCGAAGCGTTATGAATCGACCAATTCTCGTAACAATTGGCTCGTTATTACTTCTGGGAATTCTTGCCGCTCCAATTGTAAATATTGGTTTTGCCCAAATTGATTCGCGGGTATTGCCAGCATCTAATCCTGCAGCAATTTCAGCAAAGGTGATAGGTGATCGCTTCTCTGATTTTGAAGGTTCACCAATTGAAGTTGTTGTTCCAGATGGCGTGGGTCGGGAAGGCGAAATCACAACTTATTTAAATAAAGTTAAAAACGTTACAGGAATATCACGTATTGGAAATTTTGAAATTTACGGTAAGGATATTCGCATTCAGATCATCTCATCAGAATCTTCTCGTAGCAGCGTTTCCGAAAAAATCATTCATGAAGTGCGCGCCATTGACAGGCCTGAAGGAACGCTAATTGGTGGCGCAGCAGCCGACTTCACAGATTCACAGGATGGTATTGCCAATAAATTGCCTTGGGCGCTCGGCTGGATTGCTATCAGTGTCTTAATTCTTGTATTTGTTTTCACAGGTTCGATTATTTTGCCAATCAAAGCAGTAATTCTTAACGGCCTCTCGCTCATGGCAACTCTTGGCGCAATTACATGGATATTTATCGATGGCCATCTTAAATGGCTCGTTGGTGATTTCACCGTTACCGGAACTTTAGATACTGGTTCGGTAATCCTTGTCGCCGTTGTCATCTTTGGTTTATCGATGGACTACGAACTCTTTCTACTTTCACGTATTCGCGAAGAACATTTTGCTGGCAAATCCAATATTGAATCTGTAGCAGTTGGTTTGCAAAAATCAGCGCGAATTATTACTGCAGCAGCGTTATTATTAGCTGTGGTCTTTGCATCATTTATTACAAGTGGCGTTACCTCAATAAAGATGCTCGGTTTTGGTGTTGCTTTTGCCGTTCTACTCGATGCAACCATAATTCGTGCATTACTAGTACCAGCGCTTATGCGATTATTCGGTGAACGAAATTGGTGGGCTCCTAAATCAATGCAACGTTTTACTTTAAAACATTAAATACTTTTTAATAAGTGTCCCCGGCGGGAGTTGAACCTGCGACCTACCGCTTAGGAGGCGGTTGCTCTATCCACTGAGCTACGGGGACTTATAAAATTTTTCAATTTCATGCGCAATCTTGTCAGAAAAATATCTTTCTACTAGACTCAATTTTCTACTGATATGGAGTTTTTCCCATGAGGGGCCAACAATGAAGGCGCTGGTAATTGGCGCGGGGGGGGTTGGCAGAGCAATAGTCAATATCGCTTCGCGCAGATCATTTATTTCATCGATGGTTATCGCAGATCGCACCCTTTCGCGTGCAGAAGATGCCGTTGCGCGGGTAAAAGACACACGCTTTTCTGCAGCCCAAGTCAATGCTGCCGAACTTGAAGATATTCGCGCCCTGATTCGTAGGGCCGATCCAGATGTCGTTATCAATGCCGTTGATCCGCGCTTTGTAATGCCAATTTTCTTGGCGTGCGAAATTGAAAATCGTAATTACATTGACATGGCTATGTCACTTTCTCGGCCACATCCGCATTACCCAAATACTGAAACTGGCATAAAGCTTGGCGATGAGCAATTTGCGCGTGACTGGAACTGGGGCGAACGCGGAATTTACGCACTTGTTGGTATGGGAATCGAACCCGGCTTGAGCGATGTCTTTGCGCGCTATGCATCAGATTTTCTCTTTAGCCGAATTGATTCCATAACCATTTTAGATGGTTCAAATTTAACGGTTGCGGGTCATAATTTTGCACCATCTTTTTCAATCTGGACAACGATTGAAGAATGTCTTAATCCACCCTTGGTTTGGGAGGACGGGCGTGGTTGGTTTACCACCGAACCATTTAGCGAAATCGAGGTCTTCGATTTTCCTGAAGGAATTGGTCCAGTTGAATGTGTAAATGTTGAGCACGAAGAAGTCGTACTAATTCCACAAAAAATTGATGCTAAAAAAGTTAACTTCAAATACGGTCTTGGTGCACAATTCATTACTACTTTAAAGACAATACATATGCTGGGTTTGGATCGCAAAGACCATGTCGATGTTCAAGGAGTGTCTGTTTCACCACGCGACTTACTCGCTGCATCATTGCCAGATCCTGCAACCCTTGGTGAACGTATGCATGGAAAAACTTGCGCAGGGGCTCTCGTTAAAGGTTTAAATAAAGAAGGTAAACCTTATGCATGCTATATATACAACGTAGTTGATAATGCTTGGTCAATGTCCGAATACGGTGACCAAGCCGTTGTTTGGCAGACTGCAGTTAATCCTGTTATTGCAATGGAATTAATCCACACAGGAATATGGAAACCAGAAGGCGTTAATGGCCCTGAATGGTTTGAACCAAAGCCATTCTTGGATCTTTTGGAATCTCACGGAACTTCATGGACGATTCGCGAAGAAGATGCATCTGGTATTACCGTCTAATCGCTTCTATTTAGCTCTTAATTGCTTTAGATTAAATGCGTGGGCAAATGGGCGATGGTTACGGGTGCAACTGCAGGTATTGGTGAGAGTTTTACGCGGTTATTAGCATCTAAAGGTTTTAATATCGTACTGGTCGCACGCGACTTGCCACGTATGCAAGAACGTGCCAGCGCTCTTGCATCAACCTACAAAATCCAAACACAAATAATTCAGGCCGATCTCTCAACCGATGCCGGGTGTGAGGCTGTCGAAAAATTTATTGCAAATAACGAGATTGAAGTACTTATTAATAACGCTGGGTTCGGGATTAAAAAAGCATTTACAAGCAGTGAAATTGAACTGGAAGAGGATTTACTAAATGTTTTAGTGCGTACACCTATGCGCTTAATGCATTCAATTCTGCCCGGAATGAAAGCGCGCAATTGCGGAACAATCATCAATGTTTCATCGGTTTCGGGCTGGATCGCAGGGGGAACATATAGCGCATCGAAGTCCTATCTGACCGTCCTATCTGAATCACTTCACACCGAGATGAACGGTACGCAGGTAAAAATAAGTGCTCTTTGTCCAGGTTTTACTCGTACTGAATTTCACCAACGCGGCCGAATGAAGATGAGCTCCTTGCCAAACTTCATGTGGCTCGATGCCGATAAGTTAGTTGCAACATCGTGGCGCCAATCACAACGGGGTAGCGTTCTTTCAATCCCAGGTTGGCAGTACAAAATTTTGACTTCAGTGGCGCGCTTTGGACCAAGGCCCATGGTCCGAAAACTAGGAATGAATGTTCGGCTTCGCCAACGTCGCTAACCCAGCACCATTGAAAATTTCATCGCATTCTCCGGAATTTCTAAACCTTTCTGGCGCGTTATGAGCAGATTTATCAAATACAATCGCTATTATTGCCAGATAATCAATGGAGGTTTGTAATGTTTCGTAAAGCCACAATAGCGTCGGTTGCCATGATGGTTGTCGCAGGTTTTCTAACCGCCGCACCCGCATCGGCTGCGGTAAAGATCAGCAACGGCGTTGCTTGCACCAAAGCTGGCGTAACATCTAAGACAAGTGCCGGAACTTATAAGTGCGCAAAGAAGCCCATTGGGAAAAAGTCAAAATTGACTTGGTTATCAATTGATTGCCTAAATACCGCAAAAAGCTATATCAAAGCGAAAAAGAACTTGCCCGCAATTAAAACTGCAACGGATACAACTATTGCAGAACTCGATGCTGAAATCATCGTTCAGCAAAAAGTATTAGCTGACTCTCTTGCTGACATTGAAACCTACCAAGCAAAGATTGTAGGTATCACCGTAAAACTGACGACAATGAAAGCTGATACAGCAAACTTAACTAAGAATTCTGCCAGCATTGCGGCTTATGAAAAAGCAATCAAGAGTTATGAAACAGCAATAGCCTCAAAGACAAGAGTGACAAGTGCAACTGGAACCGTTCCGCGTTCCATAAATCGAATCACTACATCACGTGCTCAAGCGTTAACTGGTTATGAAAATGCCCAGCGCGATGTTAAAGATGGTCTAGATATGACAAAACTTATTTGCGGTAAGGACTACTAACCAATAGTTAGGGTTTTAGCGTTTGCCTTAATGGGCTACTCGGTGCTCATCTATGGCTTCCCCTATTCATAACTAGCTCTAAATCGTTTTTACAATTGCAAGTGCGAAGTAACACGGTCCTGAGATTTTTAGGCCCTATATTTTTGCTGATTCATTTGCTCATTCGAAATATCTTGACAGAACCAACCATTTTTGGCGAGATATACATATATAACGCTGTGGCAGTCATATCGATATTCTCTATTGCGCGTTCGCCAAAATTTACTGACCCGATTGCAAAAGCACTCTCAATAAGTGCAATATCCTTCTGGCTATTAGGCTCGATTATTTCTAGTGCTCAATCTTTCTATTCCATTTCCTATTCCGCCCAAATAACTTCCAATATTTGTTATTTGATCTTCTACCCTCTCGCCATCATCGCTCTGCCAAGATTGATTTCTCCAAGCAGGAAGATTAAAGTATTAGAAATATTCGATGCATCTATCTTTGGTCTTGGACTCAGCACTCTTGGGGCAACTTTTCTGCTGAAACCTGTTCTACCGAATTTCGATGGCGACTTACCAACAACTCTTTTTGCAATCACTTACCCGATTGCAGATCTGATTTTAATTTCAGTGGCAATAAGCGCGGTGGCTATTCAGAAATTTTCTATACGCTCAATTTTTTTAATAAGTGGTGTTATTTTCTTTGCACTTTCAGATTTCTTATATCTCTGGATGAGTGTTAATGGTTCATATAATTTCGGTTCTTTAGTCGATGATGGTTGGTTAGTCGGAATCCTTTTAATCTCGGAGAGTTTCTGGCGAATCGGTTCTGATTCAAAGGGTGAGCGAAATATAAATCCAATTCTAATTGCGCTATCGATCTTTTTGAGCGCAACACTCTTGGCTCTAATGGCACTGCGCCCTGGTTATTTTCCCACTTTTATTTTGCTTCCAACGATTTCAACGCTTCTTTTGGCTTTTATCCGCATGACAATTGCCCTGCGTCAGGCTAGAAATATCGGCGAAGAACGAATCCTTGCCCGCACTGATGAATTAACCGGACTGCCAAATCGACGCAGTTTAATTTCAGAACTTGCCAACTTCACCGAAAAAGATGGGGCGCTACTTCTATTAGATCTTGATGGTTTCAAGCCTATAAATGATTCCTACGGTCATGAAGCCGGTGATAAAGTTTTACAGCAAGTTGCTTCGCGCTTTAGCCGCTCGCTTCCTCATGGCGCATTTCTTGCTCGCCTAGGTGGTGATGAATTTGGTGTTCTACTTGAAGGAAATCCGGCATCAATTTTGGAGGTTGCGCTGGCTCTTCGTGCAACAGTTAGTTACCCATTTGAGATTCGGGGTGAAAAGGTAAGCGTTGGAGTCAGTATTGGGTACGTCACAAATGATGGCTCATCAGATCTTCTTCGGCGGGCAGATCTTGCTATGTATCACGCCAAACGTGAAGGCCTTGGGGTTTGGGCGAGTAGAAACTGATTTTAATTTGACCTCTCTATGCCTTATCGTTTGCCATTACTGCGCAAAATTTCCGGCAAGCGTGTGAGCGAAGAGGTCTAATTGTCTGCATCCTTCCACAATCGAGTTCTCGTTTTAGGCGCTGGTTCAGTTTCACAGTGTGTAGTCCCACTGCTAATAGAACATTTAGTAGCTGCCAAACAGATCACAATTGTGGATCAACGCGACACTAGATCACGCTTTACCGCCTCAATTGATAAGGGCGCAACGTATTTAAATGATCAACTCACTCGTGAGAACATGAGCGAGTTTCTTAGTAAATATTTATCTGCTGGAGATTTTCTTTTAGACCTAGCGTGGAATATCGACGCCAATGACATTATCGGTTGGGCTCACGATCACGGAGTTATTTATTTAAATACCTCTCTTGAATTATGGGATCCTAATTCAAATCCATCTGCTCGAACTCCGCAAGAGCGAACTCTTTATTACCGCCACATGAAATTGCGTAAATTAACAGATACATGGGCAGGAAAAGGCCCTACTGCAATTGTTGAGCATGGTGCCAACCCAGGTTTAGTTTCACAGTTAACTAAAAAAGCTTTAGTTGATATTGCAACACAAGCACTTAAAGATGGAATTGCTGGCGATGGGGTTGAAGCGGCACTTAACGCTGATAATTATCCAAAATTAGCTCAAGCTCTTGGTGTAAAAGTCATTCATATTGCTGAACGAGATACGCAAGTTTCAGATAAACCAAAGTTGCTTAACGAGTTTGTAAATACTTGGAGTGTTGAAGGTTTCTATGAAGAAGGTATCGCGCCTGCAGAACTTGGATGGGGTACGCATGAAAAAACGCTACCCGCTAAAGCATTCACGCACTCCGGTGGACCTGAAAATCAGATTGGAATCGCGCAACCTGGAGCCACTACATGGGTTCGGTCATGGGTGCCAAATATGGAAACAACTGGCATGCTTATTCGCCACGGTGAAGCATTTACGATTTCAGATCACTTAACTGTTTGGGAAGATGGGAAAGCGGTTTATCGTCCAACAGTTCACTATGCATACTGTCCAACTGATGCTGCGATTGCATCAATGCGTGAACTTGAAATGATGCAATGGAACATTACGGAAAACCAGCGAATCATGAATGACGAAATTATCGACGGAGCTGATCATCTAGGTGTTCTGCTTATGGGTCATCCTTATAAATCATGGTGGACGGGTTCGCTCTTAAATATTCATGATGCGCGTAAGTTAATCCCAGGTCAATCTGCAACTACGGTTCAAGTCGGCTCTGCCGTCTTTGCTGCAATTGCTTGGGCGATGGCAAATCCAGAACGCGGATTTATGGTTCCAGATGACATGCCTTGGCGAGAAGTTCTGCCTTTTGCCGAACGCTACTGGGGTGGTTATGTATCAGTTGCGGCAGATTGGGATCCACTCAAATTCCGAAATGATTTATTTAAAGGTTTCAATGGTCGAACTTATGACGAGAGCGATCCATGGCAATTTTCTAACTTCTTAGCTTAATTACTTTTCAATTTTATCTATTTTAATCTCTTGCAATCGTGCAAGAGATTCAATGCGCTCAGTTGCATGATCAACGATGCGTTCTACATATCCATGGATGTATCCCTGTGTATGCATCCATGGTTCATGTATCTGACCAGCAGATAAATGGACTAACTCAGGAACATACCTACGGATGTAATCACCTTTTTCATCAAATCGCTTTCCTTGCTCGATCGGATTGAATACTCGGTAATACGGGGATGCATCGGTTCCGCACCCAGCAGTCCACTGCCAGCCATGTGAATTTGATGCAACGTCAAAATCAATTAGGTGTTCCATAAAGAAATTTGCACCCAATTGCCATTCAAGATGTAAGTCTTTAACAAGGAAAGATGCCACAACCATACGTGTGCGATTATGCATCCATCCTTCATTAAGCAATTGCCGCATTGCTGCATCAACAAATGGGTAGCCTGTCTTGCCTTGGCACCATGCATTAAATTTATCTGCCGGCTTGTCATAACGCATATCTGCAAATCGTGGTGCGTAATAATCTTTGTCCGTATGCGGGTTGTGGTGTAAGACATCAGCATAAAATTCGCGCCAAGCAATCTCTTTTCGAAACACATCGTGCGCTTCGCTCTCACCTAGCGGCGCTAGAAGAGTTCGTGGATGTATTTCTCCCCATTTCAAATGCGCGCTCATCTTGCTTGTTCCATCAATTGATGCAAGATTTCGAGCTTCCTCGTAATTATCTAAACCATTTTCTTGAAAATACTTAAAACGCTCCAAGGCTGATCTTTCACCAGCAGGTGAAACTAAATCAGCGCTCCATGTTGGAAAATCGCGATCACTTTCTAGTGGTTTTACTGCGCTAATTTCTTTTGGACCCACTGCAGGTTTTCGCCATCCATGTACGCACCATGCGCGATAGAAAGGCGTATACACCCGATATGGGCTCTGGTCGCTCTTGCGGACTCGCCCTGGTGCAACTGCGTACGGACTACCTGTTCGAATTAAATTTATTCCTGCCGCTTCAACTCGAACATCACGCGCAGCACCATAAGGTTCAAATTCAGCACTGACATGCACCGCATTTGCGTTATAACGTTTGATTAAATCTTTCAAGGCATTTACTTGGTCTCCACCGATGACATGTAATGACTTACCAAGTGATTTATCAAGGCAACGAAGAGATTGCGCAAGATATGCAAGGCTTTTATTGCCAGCAGTTGAAATAAGCGCCTTCTCTAAAATAAAAACTGGAACTATTTCATCGCTATTTTTAATTGCTTCTAATAGTGCAGGGTTATCAGCGATACGAAGATCTCTGCGAAACCAAACTATGGCTCTAACGGACATGACGGTATTCTTCCACTATGCAGGAAATTAAGCGCTACCAAGTTCGGGGCGTACCAGGTGAAATCAATCGAGTTTCATTCGATGGGCGCATCGTTGACTATTGGGCACCAAAGGCGGGGTCTGATCATCTTTTAATTGCCCATGATGGTCAAAATATTTTTGATCCTCACACAGCTTCTTTTCGAAATACTTGGAGAATGGCTCAAAGTGCAATTCGGATAAGTCAGGGTCTAGGAAAAACTCCGCCGCTAATTATTGCTGTTTTCCATAGCTCTGATAAAACTGATCCGCACGGGCGAGGAAAGGATTTAACTCCAGAAAAAGCATTTAAATCTGGGATAGAGCCGATGATGAGGTATGAATTTGGGTTAAATGCCCTTCGTGGTGATAAATACTTGAATCAAATATTTACTCAAATTGTGCCCACAGTCTGTGAAGTCAGTAAAACAAATGCAACTCCAGATTCAACTGCGGTTATTGGTTCCTCCATGGGCGGTTTAGCAACTCTTTATGCAATGACGCAATTTCCTGAAAGATTTCAAAGCGCCCTCGCCTTCTCTACTCACTGGCCTATCGGCGGAGAACCACTAGTTAATTGGTTGCTAGAACATTTACCAAATGCAACTAATAACAAAATTTGGATGAGTCGAGGAACCAAAGGATTAGATGCAACCTATGTTGAACTTCAAAATTATGCAGATAGAAAAATGAGTGAATTAGGTTGGCATAAGCCTAAGCACTACAAGAGTAAAGTTTTTAATCGCACAGGCCACAATGAACGGTCTTGGGCAAAATATCTTGATGAAGCTATGGGTTTTTGGCTTAGTACTTAATCCTAGATTGTTATAAAAGCATACTGTTACAGAATTACTTGCAGACTCCTATCTTTACTTATGCAGCTGCTCCACTCTGGCGTCCCAACCTTTTACATCCTCAGGTTTGCGAGAGCCTTTACCAATGTAGCGCGCAGAGGGGCGAATTAAACGCCCCGTGCGCTTCTGTTCCAAAATATGTGCAGACCAACCGGCTGTGCGGGCGGCAGTAAACATTGTTGTAAATAGTGGACTTGGAATTTGCGCAAAATCTAAAATTATTGCGGCCCAAAATTCAACGTTCGTTTCTAAAACACGTTCTGGGTGGCGCTCATGTAATTCTGCAAGGGCTGCTTTCTCAAGTGCTAGCGCGACTTCATAACGTGGTGCACCTAATTCTTTTGCCGTGCGGCGCAGCGTGCGTGCACGCGGATCTTCGGCGCGATAAACACGATGACCAAATCCCATTAAACGTTCTCCACGATCCATAACTCCTTTAACGTAAGCAATGGCGTCGCCAGATTTTTCAACTTCTTCAATCATTCCTAATACACGAGCAGGCGCACCGCCATGTAGTGGACCTGACATTGCACCGATTGCACCCGAAAGTGCGGCGGCGACATCGGCACCAGTTGATGCAATCACGCGTGCTGTAAATGTTGATGCGTTCATTCCGTGTTCGGCTGCAGAAACAAAATACGCATCGATTGCACGTACATGTAATGGATCTGGTTCACCGCGCCAGCGAATCATCATGCGTTCAACAACAGTGTGTGCTTTATCAATCTCTGATTCTGGAACTGGGGCTGCGATTATTCCGCGCGCAGCTTGGGCTAAATAAGAAAGCACCATGACCGAAGAACGTGCAAGATTATCTCGAGCCTCATCATCAGAAATATCGAGTAATGGTTTAAAACCCCATGCTGGCGCAAGCATTGAAATTGCTGCTTGAACATCGACTCGAACATCACCTGAATGCACTGGCAGTGGAAATGCTTCGGCATTTGGTAGACCAGGATTGAATTCATCATCGACTAACAAACCCCATACATTTCCAAACGAAACTCGACCAACTAAATCATCGATATCAACGCCGCGATAACGCAGTGCACTACCTTCTTTATCCGGTTCGGCAATTTGCGATTCAAATGCGATTACGCCTTCAAGGCCGGGCTTGAAATCATCAGACATGAAAGCGCTCCCTCGAAATATTTAACTAATTCTGAGCCTAATTCTGCACCTAATCGCAGGAAGTTTCGACCAAATGCGAAGGGGGTGCACTCAAACCGAAAGTGACGTTAGATACACCTATGAGCGAAATAGAGCGAGATGCCATCCGTGGAATGCGCCGCTCCTATGGCGAAGTTGGCTTGGATCACCTGCCCGCCGATCCCCTAGTTGCCTTTGCACAATGGCTGAAAGAGGCAAGTGAGAATTCGATAATTGTTGAAGCAAATGCGATGGTTCTTTCAACACTTGGACAGGGATTAGAAATTACCACCAGAACTGTTTTATTAAAAGATATCTCTGAAAATGGCTTTACTTTCTTTACAAACTATTCTTCACAAAAAGCCCATGCCATCGAATTAAATCCGCAAGTAACTTTGCTCTTTCCTTGGTATGCAATGGAACGACAAATTACAATCAGCGGAACTGCATCAAAAGTTACGGCGGAGGAATCTGGGGAATACTTTGCAACACGTCCGTGGTCTAGCCAAATCGGGGCTTGGGCAAGTCATCAATCTTCGGTACTTTCATCGCGCGAAGAATTGGAACAACGATGGCAAGGTGCTGCGCAAAAATGGCCCGAAGGGAGCAAGGTTCCATATCCGCCACATTGGGGTGGTTATCGAGTAAATCCAATATCAATTGAATTTTGGCAAGGTCGTAATTCTCGTTTACATGATCGACTTCGCTATGAGCATCGTTCCAACACGGATTGGGAAATCACTCGGTACTACCCATAGGCTATGGCGGTGAAGGCCGAAATAATAATTCCCAGCAACCTAAAACCACTCGATGGACGTTTTGGTTGCGGCCCATCAAAGATTCGCCCTGATGCACTCAATTCTCTTTTAAAAAATAATTCTCTGGTGCTTGGAACTTCTCATCGACAGAAACCAGTTAAGAAGGTAGTTAAGAGCATTCGCGAAGGTTTGCATTCACTTTTTTCACTTCCAGATGGTTATGAAGTAATTCTCGGCAATGGTGGCGCGACTGCATTTTGGGATATTGCCACACTTGGGCTAATCCAAAACCGTTCACAGCATTTAGTTTTCGGCGAATTTTCCTCAAAGTTCGCATCCGCAGCGAAGCAAGCACCGTTTCTAGCTGACCCCAGCGTTATCGAATCTGAACCAGGAACTCATCCATTACCCGTTGCCGAAGATGGAATAGATGTATATGCCTTAACGCATAATGAAACTAGTACCGGTGTATCTATGCCGATTATTCGCCCACAGGGCACTGATGGCGCCTTGGTTCTCGTTGATGCAACAAGTGCTGCAGGTGGGCTTAGCGTTGGTGCTAAGGAGTTTGATACCTATTACTTTGCTCCGCAGAAATCTTTTGCCTCCGATGGTGGTTTATGGATCGCTTTAATGAGCCCAGCGGCAATTGCCCGCGCCGAGAAAATTAAGAGTACCGAGCGCTGGATTCCAGCCTTTTTTGATTTAGGAATTGCAGTTGAAAATTCACGTCTTGATCAAACATATAACACACCAGCAGTTGCAACCTTAATTTTGCTTGCTGAACAGATTCAATGGATAAATACAAATGGTGGGCTTTCATTTTCTGCAGGGCGGAGCGCAGATTCGGCTGCGAAACTCTATGGCTGGGCTGAGAAAACTTCTTATACATCACCTTTCGTAAGCGATCCCGCAATGCGCAGTAAAGTGGTTGGAACAATTAATTTTGATGATTCAATAGATGCAACAAAGGTTGCTGCAGCCCTTCGCTCAAATGGAATAGTTGACACCGAGCCATACCGTAAATTAGGTAAGAACCAATTAAGAATTGGAATGTTCCCAGCAATTGATCCCTCAGATATTGATGCTTTGACTGCTTGCATTGATTTTGTCGTAGCAGCGCTTTAGATGCCACTTACTTTTAAGCGCGATCGCTTCTTCTGGACCTTAGCTATACAAACCGGAATCGTTAATTTTTTTCTTGGCGGTTTTGGTCCGTCTCAACCACTATTAAGGGCCGACCAAGGTACATCACTTGCCGTTGCGGGATTACATGGAACAGTGATGGGAATTGCGTCAATTTTTGCTGGATTTGTTAGCCCACATCTTGCACATCGCTTTGGGCGAGACCGAATGTCCTGGATTGGTTTGGGGATTTTTTCCCTTGGTTTAGTAGGTTTTGTTTTTTCACCACCGGTGCAACTAACGTTAATAGCCATTTTTATAACTGGATTTGGTATTTCAACTGTAATTAATGCAATTGTGGGAATGGTCTCTCTACACTTTGGGAAAGCAGCAACCGTTGTAATTGCCAAAACAAATGCCATTGGTTCGGCTGGTTTTATGTTGGGAACGCTATTAGTAGGAAGCGTCGCAGGAAGTTTCAGATCACATTGGCGACTTGCGTTACTCTTAGCTCTGCCTGTTGCTATTGGTATTTTTCTTTTTGGTAGGGAAAAGAATTCAAATGAACACATGCCACCAGCATCAGGACATCAAAAAGGAAAACTCTCACCTGCATTTTGGATTTCATGGGTTGGATTTATCTGCTGTATCAGTAGCGAATTCGCAACCACATTCTGGTCTGCCGCACTTTTACGTGATCGCACGCAATCAAATGCGGCAGTTGCCACACTTGCACTTGTTGCGATCGGAACTGGCATGGCTTTTGGACGTTGGTATGGTGGTTCACTTTTAAAACGTTTAATTCCAGATCATCAACTTTTAGCCGTTATCGGCTTACAATTCATTGCTTTTTCTATCTTCTGGTTTTCACATAACTTCTTAATATCATTAGTGGCTTTACTATTCGTTGGTCTAGGCTTATCTACGCAATTTGCTCTTTTGGCAATTCGTCTTATTGGTCTAAGCGATGGCCGTCCTGAATTAGCGATAGGGCGCACATCTATTGCAGCAGGAATAGCTATCGGCTTATCGCCATTTATTTTAGGTTTACTTGGTGACCATGTTGGTATTTCTCGTGCATACATTATGGTTCCGGTGCTAATTGCATTTGCTTTCATCGTAATTGCTGTAATACCTTCACATGCACCACAAGAGACTTTATCATCGGGGGAAAATGAATTATAAAACTCGCAGGATTGTTACTCTGGTTGTGCTCTTTGGTTTAATCATTTTAGTCGCGATTAGCGGACTTTAATACACCAGCTATTGAAATATCAATCGGTACTTCTACTTTATCTGCAAATCTAAACCAAATTATCAAAGCTGTAAGTAGTGATATTGCACCGCAAGCGGCAATTGTTTCTCTGATTCCAATAACTTCTGACAAGACGCCAATAAGTGGTGCACCGAATGGAGTCCCACCCATAAAAATTAGAAGGTAAATACCCATCACTCGGCCTCTTATTTTTGGGTCGCTATTTACCTGAACAATTGAACTTGCTGTGATTAAAGTTGTAAGAGCCGTCACCCCGCAGATTGGTAACCACAAAGCGTAGCTCCTATAATTTGGCATTATTGATAAAATAATTACAGTGAGCGAGAAAACTCCACCACCAATAATTACAAATCGTGTTTTTCTAAAGTGTTCGAGCCGAGCTGAAAAAATCGCTCCAGAAAATGATCCGATAGCGACAAAAGTTCCAAGCAGGCCGAATGAGGCTGGGCCTTTGTTAAATTCTTTTGTGGTCATTAGCGCGTTAAAAATCTGCAAATTTAAACCAAAAGTTGCGATGAAAAAGATCATGAGCATTACAACATAGATATCTGGCCGTGCTTTTACGTACCTCAAGCCTTCGCGCACGCTACCCATTGTTGATGGGCGATCTATATGAAAAAAGGCTCTCTCATCTAATTTTATAAGTGCAATAATTACAAAGACATACGTAAGGCCGTTGAAAATAAAAGAAGGTCCTGTGCCAAAGGCGGCAATTAATAAGCCCGACAGCGCAGGTCCGATCAGACGCCCAGCATTAAAGTTTGCTGAATTTAAACTTACCGCATTAGGTACATCGCTTTGGCCTACCACTTCAGTTGTAAAACTCGTTCTAACAGGTGCATCTATTGCCGTTGATATTCCTAAAACAGTAGCAAAAACAAATACATACCACAATTTAATCTGTCCAGTTATTACCAGCGTGCCAAGTCCGAGTGATGTCAACCCGCCAAGAATATTTGTTGCAATTAAAACTTTTCGCTTGTTATACCGATCTGCCAGAGCGCCACTATGCAGGCTAAAGAAAAGAACTGGCGCGAATTGTAGGGCTGTCACAATTCCTAAATAAGTTCCGCTGTTCGTTAATTCAAGGACCAGCCAATCTTGGGCAATTCTTTGTGCCCAGCTTCCAATATTTGAAACTGCGTTGGCTGGAAAGAGAATGCGATAATTACGGTGGCGAAATGAACGCCAATTTCCGTCATCTTTTACCGAAAGTCGCATTACTCTTCTCTCATGAAATATAATCTGCGCACCGTTGTAATCCTAGTGGCAATCGGAACGATATCTTGGTTAGTTGCTGGAATAATTGCAGTTGCACTAAACTTGGAGGCAAAAATTATTTGGACATGCGTGGCAGGTGCAGCACTTGGAGCAACTGGAATTCGTTACACAATTCGGCGCAACAAACACACTGTAATTTAAGCTTCTAGTTGCCCAGCAATACCGCGTAGTACACGACCTAAGCGTTGCGCTTCTGGTCCTGATGGATGGCGTCCGTGACGTAATCCATTTCCGACTTTGTCTAAAATTTTAATTGTATCTTCAATCATCGCTGCAAGGTCATCGGGATTAATGCGACCATTTTCAACAAGCGAAGGTGGTGCATCAATAATGCGAACAGATAAAGCTTGCGGTCCACGACGACCATCGGCAACACCAAATTCCAATTTCGTTCCAGGTTTAATAGTTGTAACACCTTCTGGAAGTGATGTGGCAGCAAGATAAACATCTTCACCTTCATCGGATGCTATGAATCCGAAACCTTTTTCTAAGGAAAACCATTTAACGTGGCCTGATGGCATGGGATTTACTCCTTTTAAATTTCCAAATTCGTTTGGGCCGCAGGGATGCGGGCAGGCGTTAAGTTTACTACAGGTTAAGCAAAGGTTGCTTCGGAGTGAGCGCCACATCCATGATCAACGGAAACCACGCGTGCATCTTCTGGTGAAATTGCATTTGCGCATACGCCAAAAGCCGAGCGCAGTGAACCTGAAATAGGGAGAAAAAAACCACAACTAGAACAGGGTTTTGGTGCTGCCTGTGCCATTGGTGTTTTTGGTCCACGATCACTTTCATACCAACGCTTACTTGCTTGATCGCGACCTTCAATTGACATAACTCGTGCGCGACCCAAACCTAACTCAAATGCAAAAGCAGTTTCTAAATCTTCATCTTGCGGGAGTGCTTGCGCACCAGCAACTAAACGAGTGTCATCGAGTGAACTTGGAACAATGTCGCCAACGCCAACATCACCAGGTTGAATTCGATCGAGATAAGGAATCCAATCAGGAGCCAATAGCGCATCTGGACCGGGCAAAACAACCACATCACAAATAGTGGCAGGTGAATCTGCATCAACTTTTGCAACAGTTACACACCAACGCCAGCCTTTATATCCCGATAATTTTGCTTCAAATAAATAAGTTGCTACCCGATCTTCATCATCGAATTCAACAGAGATATAATCGCCAACCTGTGTTTTATTTTCTGCGTTTTCAATTACTGCGAAGCGGGCAAGGTCGAGTGCATCAAAAGCCGAATTCACAGTTGGTATACCTGTGGCCTTAGAAAAAAATTTCTTTAAAGACTTCTTTGCCATGGGGTAAGGGTAAAGCAGAACGCCACCCTCGCGTTAATCGAGGATGGCATTAAGCGTAAATATTTGGACTTTTTAGAAATCCATATCCCCGCCGCCGCCGCCGCCAACAGGTGCTTGTTTCTTTTCTGGCTTATCGGCAATAACTGCTTCGGTTGTAATAAATAACGCCGCAATAGATGCGGCATTTTGTAGCGCAGAGCGAGTTACCTTGGCGGGATCAATGATTCCAGCTTTGATCATGTCAACATATTCGCCAGTTGCAGCATTTAATCCAAAACCTGCAGGAAGATGACTTACCTTTTCTACAACGACTCCGCCTTCAAAGCCGGCATTACTTGCAATCTGCTTTAACGGTGCTTCAACTGCATATTCAACAATTTTCGCGCCAGTTGCTTCGTCGCCTTCTAATTTCAATTTAGTGAAAGCAATCTTTGCTGCCTGCAATAGCGCAACGCCACCACCAGCAACAATGCCTTCTTCAACTGCAGCTTTAGCATTTCGCACGGCATCTTCGATGCGGTGCTTGCGCTCTTTAAGTTCAACTTCGGTCGCAGCTCCAGCTTTAATAATTGCAACGCCACCAGCAAGTTTTGCCAGACGCTCTTGCAATTTTTCGCGGTCATAATCTGAATCGCTCTTCTCAATTTCCGCACGAATTTGTGCTACACGACCCTTAATTTGCGCATCGTCTCCGCCACCTTCAACAATGGTGGTTTCTTCTTTGCTAATTACGACCTTGCGAGCTTTTCCAAGAAGTTCAAGACCAGTTTGATCAAGCTTTAAACCAACTTCTTCTGAAATAACAGTTGCTCCAGTTAAAATTGCAATGTCTTGCAACATTGCTTTGCGGCGATCGCCAAAGCCAGGGGCTTTGACAGCGGCCGAACGGAAAGTCCCACGAATTTTATTAACAACTAAAGTTGCAAGGGCTTCACCTTCAACATCTTCGGCGATGATTGCAAGCGGCTTACCTGATTGCATAACTTTTTCAAGCACAGGAACTAAGTCCTTAATATTTGCAATCTTTGAGTTCGCAATCAAAATGTAAGCATCTTCTAGAACAACTTCCATGCGATCTTGGTCAGTTACAAAATATGGTGAAATGTAACCTTTATCAAAACGCATACCTTCGGTAAGTTCTAGCTCAAGACCAAAAGTATTTGATTCTTCAACGGTTATAACGCCTTCTTTGCCGACCTTGTCCATTGCTTCAGCAATCATTTCGCCGATTGTCGCATCGGCTGCAGAGATAGATGCAGTTGCGGCAATCTGTTCTTTTGAATCAACGCTCTTAGACATTGCGCCAATTTCGGCAACAATTGCATCGACCGCCTTTTCAATTCCACGCTTTAACGCTATTGGGTTTGATCCAGCGGAAACGTTGCGAAGGCCTTCGCGTACAAGTGCTTGAGCCAAAACCGTTGCGGTAGTTGTTCCATCGCCTGCAACATCATCGGTCTTCTTAGCAACTTCTTTAACTAATTCTGCGCCAATTTTTTCCCATGGATCTTCTAGATCAATCTCTTTTGCAATGGAAACGCCGTCATTAGTAATTGTTGGGGCGCCCCATTTCTTTTCGAGAACAACGTTACGTCCGCGAGGTCCAAGGGTTACCTTGACCGCATCGGCCAAGATGTTCATGCCGCGTTCTAATCCGCGACGTGCTTCTTCATTAAAGGCAATCTGCTTTGCCATGCTTTTACTCCTTGAGTTTGACTAAGTTGGAGGGGCGTTTTATCACTCACACCCCGAGAGTGCTAACGCCAAATCTACGGGAGACGCCCCCCGATGGCAAAACGAGGCTTTTAGCGGGAGGTGCGAGCGCGCATACGGGCGGCGCGTTGGCGACGAAGGCGCTTTACGAGCATTGGAGATGCCGCAAGGGCATCGTCGCGGTCAATCAAATCATTGAGAAGTTGGTAATAGCCAGGCGCACTTAGCTTGAAAAGTTCCTTAATAGCGCTCTCTTTTGCTCCGGCAAAGCGCCACCAGCTCTTTTCGAAATCAAGAATTTGGTTTTCCAGATCAGTTAGTGATTCTGAAGCAATGGGCTCTTCTTGCGCAGACATGGGCTAAATCTTAAGGGGTTAAGCGTTGAAAGTGTGGGATTTAGATTTTCTGCGGAATCGCCCGAAGGGCTGCAACTAAAGTGGCAATTGCGATCATTGCTAGCGGAATTGCAATTATCCATAGTCGTGCATCGATTTGATATTTAACAACACCTAGCGCAATCAAATTAGCTAAAACTGCTGGTGCTCGGCCAAAATATTTACCTCGCCTATATCCGACTGCAGCTGCAAATAAACAACCCGCGCCAAGTAATGCAAATAAAACAACGCCAAGTAATGGCAATATTTCGGTACCACTTGAATTAGCCGCCAAAATTATTAACCAAAGCCCCAAAGCTAAAATTATTGCTGCTTCAACAAAAAGTAGGGATGCCACCATTGCTCGAGCAATAGCGGCTTTGGCAGGATCTTGTGGCATGCAGATAAGTTTAGCAGTGCGTTAATGGCTTTTATACATGATGGTATCCATGACACTCAAACCCATTTGATTGCGCCGCCATTTTTTTACGAGCAATTGCGCAGGGAATTATTACTAACGCAGCGGACTTCGTTGCCATTTTCAATCATCAGAATTGAAATAAAACCATTTGCGCAAGATTTACAAATAAGTGACCTGCAAATTCTTCTCTTTGCGCAAGAACTCACCAAAATAACGCGAGGCCAAGATTGCGTTGCCCGAATTGGCCTCCATGAATTTCTAATACTTCTACGATGTTCTTCGGTAGCCGCTGACCTCTTGGTCAATCGCATCCATAGTTCCAAAGCGCTTTTAGCCCACTCGGCTCTCAGGGTCTCCACTTCTTTGGTGAGCTCTTGCGCTGGCGAATCTGGGCTTGAATTACTAAATCGGCTCGACCAAGAAATCTTATCCACGGAATTGCCTTAGCACCCTTTTAGTAATTGCACGCTCGCCTAGATTTCTCACATGAATCTTGACCTTGATATCACTTTTGGGCCTATTGCAAAATTTATGAGCGACCCAAGTATTGAAGAAATTTGGATTAATTCTCCTGAAAGAATATTTATTGCACGCGCTGGTAAAAGCGAACTCACCAATCTGCTTCTATCTAGTGAAGATGTGCGAAATATCGTTGAAAGAGCCCTCATGTGGAGCGGCCGTCGACTAGATCTTTCGCACCCCTTTGTTGATGCGCGCTTACCTGATGGCAGTCGCCTGCATGTAGCAATTCCAGAAATTACAGCTGCACATTGGGCGGTAAATATTCGCAAGCATTTAATGAGTCACTTAAGTATCGATGATCTTGCAGAAAAAAACGCTATGAATCCAGCAATAGCAAAAACACTAAAATACTGCGTTCAAGCTGGATTAAATATTTTAGTAAGCGGCGGTACGCAATCTGGGAAAACAACAATGTTAAATGCTCTTACTTCGGCCATTCCATTATCCGAGCGAGTCATAACAATTGAAGAAGTATTTGAACTCAGCCCTAACTTGCCTGATGTTGTCTCGATGCAAACCCGAAGCGCTAATTTGCAAGGTGAGGGCGAAATCCCACTGCGTAGATTAATTAAAGAGTCCCTGCGAATGCGACCATCTCGAATCATTGTGGGCGAAGTACGCGAAGCAGAAGCGCTCGACCTTTTAATTGCTTTAAACTCTGGCCTGCCTGGAATGGGAACTTTGCACGCTAATTCTCCGCGCGATGCAATTATTAAATTACAAACTTTGCCCTTACTTGCCGGTGAAAATATCTCGCACAAATTCATTGCTCCAACTGTGGCATCAGCCATAGATCTAATTGTTCATGTCAATCTAAATGTGAACGGTGTGCGACGAATTCAGGAGATTTCCGCACTTACCGGACGCTATGAAAATGATCGCGCTGAAATTGAAACTCTTTGGCGATTTGATGGCACCGATTACGAACGTGGCGTCGGTGCCCTTCCACATCCTGAAAAATTTGCAGCAATTGGTGCACCGCTAAGTCAATGGTGGAATAAATGAAAAAACTAATGAAACCAATTATCACCGCCTGCATTTCTGCTGCCTTAGTAATTCTAATGACACGCTCACTTATAATTGCAAGTGCAATTAGTATTTTAGTTGGAACGATTACTTGGGCAACACTTCGAAAACGCGACTTAAAAAGCGATGCCCTATTAATTGCAGCGTGGCCAGAAGTCATTGATCATTTAATGTCCGGAGTCCAATCAGGTTTATCTCTTTCTGAATCATTGGCTGGGTTGGCCACAAGGGGTCCAGAAATATTACGGCCAGCCTTCACACAATTTCGGAGCGATTTAATTGAACATGGCGACCTTGGCCGTGCTATTGCTTTGCTTAAAAAATATTTCGCCCACCATGGCAGTGATCAAATCTTCGAAGCCCTACTCATTTCCAAAGCGCTGGGCGGAAGTGAACTTCTACAAATTCTAAGAACTTTGGGTGATTTCTTACGTCAAGATTTAGCACTTCGATTAGAGATAGATGTTAAACACGGATGGATAAAAAATTCAGCACACCTATCGGCCGCCGCTCCTTGGATTTTGCTGCTTTTACTTTCAACTCAACCCAGCACTGCTGCAGCTTATTCAACACCAACGGGTGTGGTTATTCTAATTTGTGGGTTGATTATGACTGGAACCGCATATTTGTGGATGAATCGATTAGGTCGGTTGCCGCAAACTCCAAGAGTTTTTGTTAAATAACGTTGATGATAATTCTTATTGCCTTGCTCCTTGTGATTCCCGGAGCACTACTTTTGATTACCGATGATAAAGATTTTTCTTTAATTAAATTAGAAAGAAAATTAAAGGGTCAGGCCAGTCAAACACGCGATCGCACTGGAATAATGGCTCGTTTAGAAGAAATCGGAAAAGGCACGAAAAAGGAATATGAGGCTTTTAGAATTCGCCAAATAGGCTTCGCGCTTTCCGGAGTATTGCTAACTTTTGTGATTACTCAAACCCTGGGTACCAATTTTTTTTCGTCGCTGCTTTTTGCCATTCTTGCTGGTTTGTTAATTCCAGTGATCATGGACCGTGAATTAACCCACGAGATCAAAAAATATCGAGCACAAATAGAGGCTGAGTTTCCAGCAATTATTGAGATGATGACACTTGCAATTGCTGCAGGGGAAACGCCGATGAGTTCGATGGTACGAATCACTTCATCGGCACAAGGAGCACTAGTCGGTGAATTTGATCAGGTTATAGCCCAAGTTAAAGCGGGGCAGCCTTTTGCTAACGTTCTTGATGAAATGGGCAGAAGAGTTAAATCGGTAATGATTAGAAGATTTGTTGACGCCCTTGTTACAGCGACCTTACGTGGTGCACCACTAGTTGAAGTGCTAACGCGCCATGCAATTGAAGCGCGGGCTAATCAGAGAAACCGAGTATTGAGTGCGGCAGGAAAAGCTGAAATCTCGATGATGATTCCAGTTGTCTTTCTTATCCTGCCGATCTCAATCCTATTTGCGCTTTGGCCATCGCTTGCTCATTTAAATGTTTTCGCAAGTTAAGCCGCGCTTTCTTCATCGATTGCAACGCCGCTTAGTCGTGGACGCCCTGCTCTGCGCTTGCGCGCAATAACAACACCATCTTCGAATAATTCGCCGCCCCATACGCCAACAGGTTCTTTACGTGATAACGCACCTGCTAGGCACTGGACGCGCACTGGACAGCCACCACAGAGCGACTTTGCTTCGGCAATTGAGAAATCATCTTCCGCGAAGAACATTTCTGGCTCTGCGTTGTGACACGGCAAATTAAAGGCAATGGAGCTGTCGAAAGTTCCGGTGACATCTCCTAGTCCGATCTTGTCTCCAGTTTCGGCCCAGCCTGGCATTAGTAGTTCACTAAAGAGAACGCTCATCTTTTTTACCTTCTTTCTTTTCTCTAGTAGTTCGGGGAAATAAAAAAGGCCCGAATCCTTTGTGGATTCGAGGCCCTTGGCTGCTAGTTCTATTCGAAATTATCGGCTAGAACTCCAAGTGGCCTGATCCACGGCGTAAAAAGCTGCGTAGAACGCAGGCTTTGACGCTGTATGCCAGGTTGAGTGCTTCTTATTTGTGCGAGCAGACAGAGTTGCAGCAAAGCGATTAACGCCTGCTGTTGCCGATTTTGTGTTAAACACGATCGGGCTCCTTCTGCTCACAGTTCATACTAATTTAGTACGAGCGTTAAGGGTAAAGCATCTGGCTGCAATCATGCAAATCAATTAATTAGCAGGCCCGCTTCAGCAAGAAATCGGCTGGAAACGCCGCTATAACTCATGCGTAAATCACTCATCGCACGCGTAATTCCGACATAAAAGAGTCTGCGCTCTTCATCAATAGAGCTTGCATCAGCGCTATTTGCGCCGCTATCAAGGGGTAATAAACCTTCACTTACGCCAATTATAAACACCCGTTGCCATTCCAAACCTTTGGCTGCATGCAAAGTTGAAAGAGTTGTAACGGGCATTGTTGGTGGATTATTTTGCTGAACTCGGTCTTCAACTTCGCGTAAATATGTGCGAAGTGAGTTCGTTTTCACGCCGCTATCGGCA
>Ga0209284_10000357_pt1 | contig 74974 bp, 71 predicted proteins | sample FRY03_FD_187211 | JGI IMG/M metagenome (GOLD analysis project Ga0209284, IMG submission 187211) | Freshwater microbial communities from Lake Fryxell liftoff mats and glacier meltwater in Antarctica - FRY-03 (SPAdes) (version 2) | ecosystem: Environmental > Aquatic > Freshwater > Ice > Glacier... | reverse complement strand
TAATGATCTGATATTTTCGCCGTATTTATCATCTGCTACATTAAAATAATTATAGTGAATCACTGCAACATTATAAGCAGCTAAAGAGCTTTTATCATTTTTAGCAAAAGCTTTTTTAAAAGACTCTACTCCTTTTGTGGTGTATATATCAAATAAAGTACTATCCTTTTCTTTATGTCTAACATTTACAAAAACATCACCAAACTGTAAATATTGCATTTCAGAAAGTGTAGCTGCAACATCTCCTTTATCATAGAACTCGGTTTTTTGAGCAAGGGTAAAGTTCTGATCAATGTATTCTACTTCATAGTCATCCCAATTTTCTTTAGGATAAACTTCTTTACCTAAATTCAATGCTTTATAAAAAGCATCTTTATCTTTTTTCTTAAGACCTTGGTCTGCTAAAAATTTATAGATATCCTGAAAATTTTCTCCAGTGGATTTTGCTTCTGCTAAACGATAATAATACATTGAAGCACGATCCATTTTCTGCGCATTCTGGTTAGAATAAGCAGCATATAATATAGAAGTAGTATCGAATATCGCTTTTGAATTTGCCCATTTATTCTGGAAGATAAAATCGCTGTAGTAAACGGCAGCTTCAAAATCTTCTACTGCTTTAGGCCATAATTTAGCAGTAAAATCTGCTAATCCTGCATTGAAATTCATACCATACATATCAAAAAAACCGTCCGCTCCTTTTTCTTTTACAATTGCAAATGAAGGATCTAAAGAAACATACTTCTTAAATGCTTCATCAGCATCTTTATATGCATTGGGGAACTTTGCTTTGGTAGTTTCGCCTTTTGCAAGAGCCGCATTCAAACGAGACTTCCAGTACCAGCCTTCTGCTTTTGCTTGGTTTTTAGGATCTGCCATTAACTTATCATTTTCAGTTTTAGCATCTTCGGTTTTACCCAGCATGGCAAATGTTTGAACTTTTTTAAAATCCTGCGCAAATGCAACATTTAATAATACAATGCTAAAAATAAAGGAGAAAAAATATTTCATACTTGCTTTTTTAAAAATGGTTTAAATAATTGGTTCGTTTGTAGCTGTATCTGTTGAATCTGTAATATCAGTATTTGTTATATCAGTATCACCCTCTTCCAACACTACTACATCATCTACAACTTGCTCTTCAATTTGAGAAATAGCCGCTATTTCATCCGACTCATCTAATCGAATTAGTTTAACACCTTGTGTTGCTCTTCCTGCTTCTCTAATAGCTACAATACCAGTGCGTATGGTGATCCCAGACTTACAAGTTATGATTAAATCCTCTACTTCTTTAACATAGAGAATGCCAACAAGCTTGCCTGTTTTTTCTGTTACATTAATCGTTTTAACTCCTTTTCCACCTCTGTTGGTAATGCGATAATCTTCAATTGCTGTTCTTTTACCGAAGCCTTTTTCACTTACTACTAAAATGGTTCTTTCGGTATCATCCTTATTTACACATATCATGCCAACAACTTCATCTGTAGTATCATCAACCTCAATTCCGCCAACACCTATTGCACCTCTACCTGTTGAACGAACTTTAGATTCAGGGAAACGAATGGCCCTTCCACTTCTAACTGCCATCATAATTTCGCTGTTTCCATCAGTCATCCTAGCTTCTAATAATTCATCACCTTCATTAATAGTAATTGCATTTACACCATTTGCCCTTGGTCTACTAAAATCTTCCAATGAAGTTTTTTTGATAATACCTTTCTTAGTACAAAGTACAATAAAATGGTTTTGAACAAAATCTTTATCGTCAATTTTTTTAACGTTAATAATGGCTTTTACTTTATCATCTCCTGGTAACTGTATTAAATTCTGTATAGCTCTTCCTTTTCCTTGCTTCTCTCCTTCTGGAATTTGGTATACCCTCATCCAAAAACACCTGCCTTTTTCAGTAAAGAACAAAATGGTATCATGCGTAGAAGCAATAAATAAATGTTCTACATAATCTTCTTCTCTTGTTTTAGAACCAACAGCACCTCTTCCTCCTCTTTTCTGCTGACGATATTCTGTTGCTGATGTTCTTTTGATATAACCTAAATGAGAAATCGTAATTACCACATCTTCATCTTCAATTAAATCTTCAATGCTCATTTCATCTGCCAAATATTGGATTTCACTTTTACGTTCATCACCAAACTTGGTTTTTACTTCCAATAATTCAGTTTTAATTAAATCTAATCGCAATTGTTCACTTGCCAATAATTCTTTTAGCCCTTTGATAGTTGCTATTAATTCATTGAATTCTGCAATAATTTTATCGCGCTCCATTCCAGTTAAACGTTGCAAACGTAATTCTAGAATGGCTTTTGCTTGAGCTTCTGATAAACCTTCTTCTTGAGTATATAGCTCATTGCTTAAATCTGTAAACAATGAAGCACTTAAATACCATTTTTCTTCTTTACTCTTTGTAATTAAAACTTCTTTTGCTTCATCGGGAGTTCTGCTTGCTCTTATTAAACGAATTACTTCATCTAAATGATCAAGCGCTTTTAAGTATCCTTCTAAAATGTGCGCGCGCTCTTCTGCTTTGCGTAATTCAAACTTGGCTCTTCTGATTACTACTTCCATTCTAAAATCAATGAACTCGCTAATTAAATCGCGGAGATTCATTATCCTAGGGCGTCCTTTGCTTAAAGCAACGTTATTAATACCATAGCTGGTTTGTAATTCAGTGAATTTATACAACTGATTAATTACTACTTGAGCAACTACATCTTTTTTAAGTTCTACTACTATTCGTGTACCATCTTTGTTACTTTGGTTACCCACATCCGAAATACCTTCTACAATTTTATTGATGGCAAGTTGACCAATTCTATCTGTTAATGTATCGCGACTAACTTGATAGGGTACTTCCGTAATCACAATCATTTCTCTACCATTCGGCTTCATCTCAACATTACATCTTCCTCTAACTACAACCCTGCCTCTACCAGTTAATAGCCCTTGCTTCACCCCTTCCATACCATAAATTATTCCACCTGTAGGAAAATCTGGGGCTTTTACATAATTCATTAATTCCTCAATAGTAATGGCTCTATTCTCTACATAAGCTATACATCCATCAATTACTTCATTTAAATTATGCGGCATCATATTGGTAGCCATACCAACTGCAATACCTGAAGAACCATTAATTAATAATTGAGGAATTCTTGTAGGAAGCACAGTAGGCTCCTTCAACGAGTCATCAAAATTTAATTGATAATCTACTGTCTCTTTTTCAATATCATCGAGCATTGCTTCTGAAATTCGCTGAAGCCTTGCCTCTGTATAACGCATTGCAGCTGGTGGATCTCCATCTTGGTTACCAAAGTTACCCTGACGATCTACTAAAGTATAGCGCATCGTCCACTCCTGGGCCATTCTCACCAAAGTATCATAAATAGCACTATCACCATGCGGATGATATTTACCCATTACCTCACCAACTATACGGGCAGATTTTTTAAATGGCTTATTGTTATTATTGCCTAACTCACTCATGGCATATAAAACACGACGGTGAACGGGTTTAAATCCATCACGCACATCGGGCAGAGCTCTTCCAACAATAACCGACATAGAATAGTCGATATACGCCGTTTTCATTTGCTCCTCAATATTAACCTCTATTATACGATCTCTATCGCTTGTCTGCTCTGGTAACTGATTTTCTTCCATTGATCTTTTCTAGTTCAGAATTTGTTTCTTTTAAGCGGCAAAATAACCACTCAATTATAGGTTGGCGAAGATAGCTTTTTTAAAGCTTAAAATAGCCTAAAATCAGCTATTTTTTAAGTGTTTTATCCACAGTTGTTAAGAGGGATAATTTGTTCTATATTTAACATTTTTTATATGAGCAGTTCTTCACAAATTTTACTTTTCGGTGCAGGAAAATCTGCCACAGTGTTAATTCAATATTTAGCGAAAAAATGTGCCCAAAATCAATGGAATTGCACCATTGCCGATATTGATTTAGCCTCCATTCAAGCAAAAATTGGTAATTCACACAATCTTTATGCAAAATCAATTGATATTAATGATGAAAATGCTCGAAAATCATTGATCGATCAAGCAGATGTAGTGATTTCTTTACTCCCCCCCGTTTTACATCGTTTAGTAGCAATTGATTGTTTATTGTTAAAAAAACACCTACTTACCGCTTCCTATATTGATGATTCTATGAAAAGCATGGAAAAAGACATTGAAAAAGCTGGTTTGCTTTTTTTATGCGAAATGGGCTTAGATCCTGGGATTGATCATATGAGTGCAATGAAAATAATTCATGAAATTCATGAAAAAAATGGCGTCATCCATTCGTTTAAATCGCATTGTGGTGGATTGGTTGCTCCTGAAAATGATACAAATCCATGGCATTACAAAATTAGCTGGAACCCAAGAAATATTGTTACAGCCGGAAAATCTGGAGCCAAATACAAAGAAAATAATCAAATCATTCAAAAAGAATATTCATCCATTTTTAGCAATTGCGGCGAAGTTGATATTAAGGGTTTAGGCAAACTTGCATACTACCCCAATCGAGATTCTGTTAGTTACATTGATTTATATGATTTAAAAAACGCAGCAACATTCATTAGAACAACATTGCGTTATACCGATTTTTGTACTGGATGGGAAAAAATAATTGCAGCGGGATTAACTTCCGATGAAGAAATAATTAATACAGAAGAATTATCGTACGGAAGATTTTTAAGGGATCAAATCTCCGCTAAAAAAATAACACTTGATACTCACTTACTCGAACAACAGTTCGATTTCTTGGGCTTATACAGCAACAAATCTATTCATCAAGGAAATAAATCTACTGCAGCCATTTTACAGATGATTTTAGAAGATACATTGAAATTAGAACATGGAGAAAAAGACATGGTTGTAATGTTGCATGAAATTGAGTACACTTTAAACAACACAAACTACCAGATAAATAGTTCTTTAATTGTAAAAGGAAATAATGATATAGAAACCGCAATGGCAAAAACTGTTGGGCTCCCATTGGGTATTGCAGCTACACTAATTTTACAGAACAAAATTGCTATTCGCGGGTTAAATATACCAATTACAAAAGAAATTTATATTCCGGTGTTGAAAGAATTAGAAAGCGAAGGAATTATTTTTGAAGAATATTAGCATTAAAAATATATAAATGAATTATTGGCTCATTAAATCGGAACCGTTTAAATACAGTTGGGATCAGTTCGTAAAAGACAAAGAAACTTTTTGGGATGGTGTAAGAAATTACCAAGCACGAAATAATTTAAGGGCTATGAAAAAAGGCGATCTAGCTTTTTGGTATCATAGTAATGAAGGAATGGAGATTGTTGGCGTTGCCAAAGTTGTAAAAGAATCTTATCAAGATCCAACAACAGAAGACCCTGCATGGTTAGTAGTAAATTTTAAGCCTGTAAAAAAACTAAAGAACCCTGTTTCATTGGCTACAGTAAAAGCCGACAAAAGATTGAGTAGTATGGCTTTGATTAAAAATAGTAGATTATCAGTTCAACCTGTAACATTAGAAGAATTTGATATGATAATGGACCTAAGTGAACAAAAAAAATAACCCAATAAAATAAAACAATTGACGAACTCAACTCAACTCAACAGATCAATAACACCTCTGATGTTGTGGGGATTGGGTGTGGGATATGTTATTTCGGGAATGTTTTTTGGTTGGAACCTTGGGCTCGAAAAAGGTGGAACTTATGGCTTAGCTATTGCTACTTTTTTTATTATTCTACTTTACATCAGCTTTACATTTAGTTATGCAGAATTGGCTTGCGCCATTCCTAAAGCAGGCGGTGCTTTTGATTATGCCAATAGAGCTTTCGGAAAAAATACAGGATTTATTGCCGGACTTGCACAAAACATTGAATTTATTTTTGCACCACCCGCCATCGCATTTGGAATTGGTTCTTATGTAAATAGCTTCATTCCTCAGTTTACACCATTATCTATTGCCATAGTAGCTTATCTCAGTTTTACTTTTCTCAATATCTATGGAATTAAAGCCGCCGCCAAATTTGAATTAGGTGTAACTATTATTGCTTTGGCTGCACTTTTATTGTTTGCAGCACTTTGCTTACCACATGTGCAATTAAAATCACTTCAACAAAATGCTTTTCCATTTAAGTGGCAAGGTGTTTTTGCAGCAATCCCATTTGCGATTTGGTTTTTTTTAGGAATTGAAGGAGTAGCAAATATGGCTGAAGAAACTATTCAACCTAAAAGAACTTTATTGCTTGGATTTGGTTCGGCCATTGCCACTTTGGTGATTATCTGCATTATCACATTTATTGCTTCGGTAGGAATTGGCGGATGGGAAAAAGTTGTATTCACCCCTACCGGCGCTGTTTCCGATGCACCGCTTCCGTTAGCTTTACAACAAATTATTCCAGCAGAAAGCACTTTGATGAAAGTGTTTGTATTGGCTGGAATTGCAGGATTAATCGCTTCTTTTCACGGTATAATTTTGGCTGCCGGTAGAGCTAATTATGAATTTAGTAAAATGAAATGTATGCCCGCTATATTTGGGAAAATTCATTCTAAATACCAAACTCCAGCCAATGCTTTGTTATTAAATATGGTGCTAGGCATAATTGCACTACTCACGGGTAAAACAGCTGAAATAATTACCATTGCGGTTTTCGCAGCACTTACACTCTATATTATTTCTATGTTATCATTAATACAATTACGAAAAAATGAGCCCAATATGGAACGCCCATTTCGTACCCCTTTTTATCCTTACTTTCCTTTAATGGCTATTGTTATCGGATTGTTTTCTACCGTTGCTATGGCATGGTACAATTCAACTTTATTTTTTGTGTATTTATTAGGGATGATTATTTGCTTTATCTTTTTTATATTCATCGGGAGAAAATATTCCGCTTAAACTAATTGTATGAATACTGCCGAAATACTAGCTTACGTAAAAAACCATCCGGCTCAAAAAGTTAAAATTGCTTACGCAGATATTGATGGTGTGCTACGCGGCAAATATATTTCGGCCGACAAATTCATTTCTACCATTGAAAGTAAAACCACTTTTTGTGATGTAATATTTGGATGGGATATGGCTGATGCTTGTTACGACAATGTTGCTTATACCGGTTGGCACAGTGGCTATCCCGATGCACCTGCAACCATTGACCTCAATACTTTTAGAAAAATTCCTTGGGAAAATGATATCCCCTTTTTTTTGGGAGAATTAATAGATAAAAATAATGAACCTGCAGATGTTTGCCCTCGCCAACTTCTTAAAAAAATTATTCAACATGCGAATGATATGGGTTTTTCTCCCGTTTGCGCCCAAGAATTTGAGTGGTTTAATTTTTTAGAAACACCTCAAACTGCAACCGCCAAAGAGTTCAAAAATCTTACCCCACTTACACCTGGAATGTTTGGCTACTCTATTTTAAGAAGTAGTTTACAATGTAATTTTAGTACTGATCTTTTTGAGTTACTCACAAAATTTAATATTCCTATTGAAGGCTTTCATACCGAAACTGGGCCTGGTGTTTATGAAGCAGCAATTGCATACTGTGATGCTTTAGAAGCGGCCGACAGAGCCTTGCTATTTAAAACAGCCGTAAAAGAAATTGCATACAAACATGGAGTACTAGCCACTTTTATGGCTAAAGTAAATGAAAAGTTGCCCGGTTGTGGCGGACATGTTCATCAAAGCCTATGGGATATTGAAAGTAATATCAATTTATTTTATGAGGCACATGCAAACAATAAAATGTCCGAGTTGATGCAACAATATGTTGCAGGGCAGTTATTTTGTTTGCCGCATTTACTGCCATTTTTCGCACCAACCATTAACAGCTATAAGCGATTGGTAGAAGGTGCATGGGCACCAACAACAATCACTTGGGGAATAGATAACAGAACAGTAGCACTAAGGGTTTTAAATGGTGGCAGTAAATCGTGTAGACTCGAAACTAGGGTTATTGGATCGGATGTAAATCCTTATTTAGCCATTGCGGCATCTATTGGGGCTGGACTGTATGGAATACAAAACAAACTCTCGCTCCAGCCTATTACTACAGGCAACGGTTATAAAGAAGAACAATATGGAAGGTTGCCCACTACTTTAGAAGCTGCAACAGAAAAAATGAAAACATCCGGAATAGCAGCAGAAATATTTGGTAATGGTTTTGCCAATCATTTTATTGCAACCCGTGAATGGGAATGGCGCCAACACTTAAAACCTGTGACCGATTGGGAACTGAAACGTTATTTTGAAATTATTTAGTTGATAATATTATGTCGATACTACAATACAATTTCCCTACCACCATCCGCTTTGGTGCAGGGGCCGTAAAAGAATTAGGTGCTTACTTAAAAAGTAATGGATTAAAAGCACCCTTAGTGGTAACAGATGCAACAGTAGAGCAACTACCTTTCTTCTCTTCCATTCTAGAATCCATCAACCATGAAAATATTTATCCAGTTACTTTTTCTAATATTCATAAAAATCCTGTAAAATCGGATGTATATAAAGGAACCGAAGTTTATGATGCGGCTCAGTGCGATTCGGTAATAGGCATTGGTGGAGGTGCTGCCATTGATGTAGCAAGAGCAATTGTTTTACGGGTAACCCATCGCGAAGATCTATTTAAATACGATGATTTAATTGGCGGAGATGTATTTGTTACCAATGATGTTCCGCATTTTATTACCATCCCAACTACTGCTGGCACTGGGAGCGAAGTTGGTAGAAGCGCTATTATTGCTGATGATGAAACGCACCAGAAAAAAATATTATTCTCTCCCAAATTATTGGCAAAAATTGTATTTGCAGATCCAGAGCTTACCATGAATTTGCCTTCCTTTATTACCGCTGCAACAGGTATGGATGCACTCACTCATAATATGGAAGCCTATTTAGCTAAAAACTGGCATCCTATGTGCGACGGTATTGCATTAGAAGGCATTTCACTCATTCATCAATCACTCGAAACAGCCGTAAAAAATCCAACTATTGAATCGCGAAGTAAGATGTTGATTGCTTCATTGATGGGTGCCGTAGCTTTTCAAAAAGGACTTGGTGTTGTTCACTCATTAGCACACCCACTCTCCTCTTTGCTCGATACGCATCATGGTTTAGCCAATGCAGTAAATATTCCATATGGCATGCAATTTAATATCGTGGGATTTGAGGAAAAGTTTGCACGCATTGCACAAACACTACAACTCAAAGTACATACCGGAGAAGCAGTAGTGCAATATTTATTTGATTTGAATACAAGAATTAATATACCACACAAACTGAGTGATATTGGCGTAAAGCAAGTACATATAGAAACCTTAGCCGATTTGGCATTTGCCGATTTTGCGCATCCCAATAATCCAAAGCCCGTTAGCAGAAACGATTTTAAAAATTTATACTTAGCCGCTTTATAATCTATGCAGATAATTAATCCCGCCACCGAAGAAATTATTACCGATTTATTAGTTGATGATGAACAAACAATTCTTAAAAAATTTAGTCAGTTAAAAGCTGCACAACCTGCCTGGTATGCAAGACCTGTGGAAGATAGAGTGATTTATCTGCAAAAATTTTCTGATTTGTTACTTGAAGAAATTGAATCGTTGTCTGCAACACTTACTTCGGAAGTAGGTAAGCCAATACAACAATCGCGAAATGAAATTAATGGGGCAAGAACCAGAATTGATTGGCTCTTGCACAACGCACCCAAATACCTTGCAACAGAAACAATGAGCACCAGTGAATCGCTCACTGAAAAAATTGTACATGAGCCTCTGGGTGTTGTTTGTAATATATCTGCTTGGAATTATCCTTATCTTGTTGGAGTAAATGTTTTTATTCCTGCTTTACTTGCAGGCAATACTGTTTTGTACAAACCTTCTGAATATGCGAGTTTAACAGGCTTGGCCATTCAACGCCTATTATATAAAGCAGGTATTCCCGAAAACTGTTTTAACGTTGCAATTGGTGCAAGCGAAGTTGGGAAAATATTATTGAACACCGATTTTGATGGATATTTTTTTACCGGTTCTTATAAAACTGGAAAATATATTTATGAAACTGTTGCAAAAAAAATGGTTTCCTGTCAGTGCGAATTAGGTGGTAAAGACCCACTCTATATTACCAATGATATTATCAATATAGCAGCAGTAGCAGCAGGCACGGCAGATGGTGTTTTTTACAATAACGGTCAAAGTTGTTGCGCAGTAGAACGTATTTATGTGCACGAAGAAATTGCAAATGAATACATCACTGCATTTGTAAAAGAAGTAGAAAGCTTTACAATGGGCGACCCAACAGCCGCGGATATTTACTTAGGTGCCCTCACTAGGAAAGAACAGATAACAGTATTAGAAAACCAAATAACCGACGCTTTAAACAATGGTGCTACATTGCTCACAGGCGGCAAAGTAGTAAAGGGGAAGGGATATTATTTTGAACCAACTGTATTATCTAATGTAACACAAGAAATGCGCTTGATGCAGGAGGAATCGTTTGGCCCAATAATTGGGATTGCCACTGTTAAAAATGATGAAGAAGCAATTGAAAAAATGAAAGATACCCAATACGGATTAACGGCAGGTGTTTATAGTAATGATGAAGAAAGAGCTTTAAAAATTTTAGCACAATTACCAACTGGTACAGGTTATTGGAATTGCTGCGACAGGGTAAGTGCGCCATTACCATGGAGTGGAAGAAAAAATTCGGGCATTGGTGCTACTCTTTCTTATGCAGGTATAAGAGCGTTTACACAGCCAAAGGCTTATCATTTGAGGAAGAGTTAAAAATAATTGAACCATCAACCATGACTAAACTAGTTGTACTATCTGGCGCAGGAATTAGCGCCGAAAGTGGATTAAAAACATTTCGCGATAGTGATGGTTTATGGGAAGGTTACGATGTTTATGAAGTTGCAACACCAAGAGGTTTTAATAAAAATCCACAACTGGTTTTAGACTTCTATAATATGCGCAGAAAAGATGTTGCTGCAGCAGTACCCAATAATGCACATATTGGATTAGCTGAATTAGAAAAATATTTTGACGTACAAATAATCACCCAGAATATTGATGACTTGCATGAACGAGCAGGTAGTAAAAATGTATTACACCTCCACGGTGAAATATTTAAAATGAGAAGTGTTTTAGATAACACTCATTCATCAATTTTTGATATTATAACCGATATAAAGCTAGGTGATCTTGCGAAAGATGGTGCACAATTAAGGCCTCATATTGTATGGTTTGAAGAAGATGTACCCATGCTCCAAAACGCAATAGAACTTGTTGAACAATCCGATATTTTTATCATTATTGGAACATCACTACAAGTGTATCCTGCAGCAGGTTTGGTAAATTATGTTCCAAAAAATGCAGCCCGTTACATCATCGATAAAAATATTCCAAGTATTCCATCAAGCTTAAACATTATTCCTATTGAGGCGATTGCCTCGGAGGGTGTTGAGAAATTAAAAAAATTACTACTAGAATTAACCTTAAATCTGGAATAGCTATTTCAAACTCCTCATAAATTATTTTTAAATTGGTTATTTAATAGTTAAATTTTATTTGAGTTTATGTAAAAAAAGTATAAATTTATTCAATTTTATTGCTTTTTTTACTCAAGAAGCGATGTTAACACCATACCAAAACTAAATTACACACATTATGATTAAAAAAATCTCACTTCTATTGTTCGCTTCTTTTGTCTGCTTCCTAACGATGGCACAAAAAACCAAAAGCACTGGTATTGTTACAGACGACAAAGGCAAGCCATTAACCGGAGCTAATGTTTCGAATAAAGGAACAAAAGAAACGGTTGTAACTAATGACATTGGAGCATTTACTATTGCTGCCGAAAAAGGAGTGGTATTGTCTATTAGTTACGTTGGGTTTGAAACAAGAGAAATTAAGTTTAATGGAGAAGCTGCTGAACTTACCATTAAGTTGACCTCATCAGACAAAGGACTTAATGAAGTAGTTGTATTAGGATCAAGGGGAGTTGCACGTTCAAAATTGGAAAGCGCAGTACCGGTTGATCGTTTTGATATCAAAACCCTAATTACAGATATTCCGCAAACAAGTATCACAGGAATATTAAACTATGTAGCACCTTCTTTTAATTCAACACCTCAGACAGTAGCCGATGGTACAGACCATATTGATCCAGCATCAGTAAGAGGTTTAGGCCCAGACCAAACTTTGGTATTATTAAATGGAAAAAGAAGGTATTCAACTGCATTAGTAAATGTGAATGGAACTATGGGTCGTGGAACAGTTGGTACAGACTTAAATGCAATACCTGCTGCAGCTATAGATAACATTGAATTATTACGAGATGGTGCTGCTGCACAGTATGGTTCTGATGCCATTGCTGGGGTTATAAATATTCAACTCAACAATAGTATCAATAAAGGGAAAGCAACTTTAACTTATGGTGCAAATACAACATCTTTCCAAGCATACACGCACCTCAATTCCGGAAATTTTGTTTCAGGAATTGATCCTGTTTATGTTAAGAGATCAGTAACAGATGGACAGATGGTTCAGGGAACTGTGAATTATGGTTGGCAGCTTGGCAAAAGAAAAGGAAGTTTTATAAACCTAACAGGTGTATTTGAAAAACGTGAGCCAACAGTTAGGTCTGGCGAGAGAGCTGGCAATATAGATGACCGTAGACCTGGTGATGTAGGAAGTACATTTTTATTAGACAGTCTACGTGTAACCCGCGATTATTTTCAAATGCGTGTTGGTCAATCTAGAACACAAAATATTCAAGGTGTTATTAATGGAGCTATTAAATTTAAAAACGAATCTGAATTTTACTTTTTTAGTATTTTAAGTCAGCGCGAAGGTAACTCAACAGGATTCTATAGAATGCCTTTTCAAGCTACCAATATTCCGGCTATTAATCCAAATGGGTTTTTACCAGAGATTGCTTCATCAATTTCTGACGTATCAATTGGAACTGGTTTAAAAGGTAAATGGGGAGAATGGAATTATGACTTAAGTAATGTGTATGGTCAAAACAAATTTTCTTTTAATATACAAAATACACTAAACGTTTCTGCTTTTTACAACAATAACAATTTTAGACAAACTACATTTAACGCTGGGGATTTGCAATTCCGTCAGAATACAACCAATTTTGATATTTCAAAAAATTTCAAAGATGCTTTCAAAACCAACCTTGCATTCGGTGCTGAATTCCGCACAGAAAATTATCAGCAAAAAGCTGGAGAAGATGCTTCATGGGCTAATTACATGCGTCGTACTGGTGGGGTAGTTGACATATTCAACGGAACGCCAACAACAGTTAGATTAGCAGATGGAACAACTGGCATTCCAGCTGGTGGATCACAGGTTTTTCCTGGTTTTAGACCCGATAATTCTATCGACAGAAGTAGAAACTCTATTGCAGTTTATGGAGATTTAGAATTGGAGCCATTCAAGGGCTTTTTAATTGATGGCGCGCTTCGTTATGAAAACTATTCCGACTTTGGAGGAAATTTAAGTGGTAAAATAGCAGCCAGATATAAAATAGACAAAAATATCAATTTGCGTGGATCTGTTAGTACTGGTTTTCGTGCTCCTTCACTACAACAAAGATTTATAACAAAGACTTCTACCGTTTTTCAGGGTGGTATAGCATTTGATGATGCAACATTACCAAATGACAGTAAAGCTGCAGGTCTTTTGGGCATACCAAGTTTAAGACCTGAAATATCGAATAGTGTAAGTTTAGGTGTAACTATGAAGTATGGTAAATTTACATTAACCGTTGATGGATTTAGTACAAGAGTTAACGACAGAATTATTCTTACAGATGCATTTACTGGTAGAAATGGAGGAACACCTCAAGAGCAAGAGATATACAACATTTTACTTGCCAATAATGCATCAAGAGGAGTATTCATGACTAATGCTGTTGATTTGCGTACTTCTGGAATTGATGCCATTGCTGCATATAGTTTTAAAATGCCTGAAAGCCAATCGCTGAAACTTGAATTTGCTGCAACACTTTCTACTCGTGAAATTTTAGGTGATGTAAAATCTTCAACTCAATTAAAGGGCAGAGAACATATTTATATGAGTCCTATTAACAAGGCCTTATTAATTGAAGGCAACCCGCAGGTAAAAGGAAATTTTTCAATTTCTTATAAAATCAAAAAGTTCAATGTGATGATGCGAAATACTTATTTTGGCAAAGTGATTCATTTAGAAGGCGCATCTTTGGCAGCTGCATTGGGAACTCAATGGTTTTACAGACAGGAATTAAATGCTAAAGTAATAACCGACCTTACTGTTGGTTATAGTTTATCAAAAACTATACGAATATCTGCTGGTGCTAATAACTTATTGGATGTGTATTCAGATTTATTAACAGCTTCAAAAGGTACTTATAACAGACTTGATATTGTTCCAACAAGCGCTACCTACAATACTTTTGTTGAAAGCAGATCTGCAAAAGATGCAGGTATTGTAAACAACAATGGTGTTGCCTCAAATAACCAGTTTAATTATTCAAGAAGAGTTACACAACTTGGAATGAATGGGCGATATGTATTTATGAGATTTGATGTGAGTTTTTAAAATCAAAAAGAAGTATTATTTTAAGCAGTAGTAAGTTAATTCTTACTGCTGCTTTTTTTATTGTATCCCTTAAACTCTATTTAAAAAATATATATGCAATACCAATTGCTGCAATAACGCCAATTAAATCGGCCATCATACCAGCCCAAATAGCATAACGCACTTTTTTAATTCCTACACTTCCAAAATATAAAGCAATAATATAAAATGTAGTATCGGCACTGCCTTGGAAAGTGCTTGCAAGTTGACCAATAAATCCATCCGGTCCGTGTGTTTTAAAAATATCTAACATCAAGCCACGAGAACCGCCACCACTAAATGGACGCATAATGGCAACAGGCAAAGCAGGCACAAATTCGCTGCTAACTCCCATTACTGTAAAGCACCAAGTAATGCCATTAATAATTGCTTCTAATCCCCCACTCTCTCTAAAAACTCTTATAGCTACCAACATCCCAACTAAATAAGGAATGATTTTTATAATTACTTCCCAGCCTTGTTTTGCCCCTTCAATAAATGCATCAAATACATTTACTTTTTTTAAATGCCCAACAATAATAAATGAAGCAATAATTAAAAAGAGAATGATATTACCTAAAACATTGCTAAAAGTTTCTTTGGTTAAAAAAGTGGGTGTAGGAATATTTTTTTGTGATGGAAGTCCATTAATAAACATGGCAAATAAAAAAATGGCAGTACTAATTCCTCCAATCCAAAGTAGCAATACTCGATCAAATTTTAATCGTTGATACATTCCTGTAATAATTATACTTGCAAGAGTTGCAACAGATGTAGCTAACATTAACGGAACAAACACACTGGTAGGATTTGTACTTCCTGCTCCTGCCCTATAAGCAATTATTGAAAGTGGAATTAATGTTAAACCACTTGTATGCAAAACCAAAAACATGATCTGAGCATTACTAGCAGTTTCTTTATTCGGATTTAATGTTTGTAAACTTTCCATGGCTTTTAAACCGAATGGAGTTGCGGCATTATCTAATCCCAACATATTGGCACTGAAATTCATTACCATTTGTCCCATTGCAGGATGTTTATCCGGAACTTCAGGAAACAATCTCTTCATAAATGGATTAAGAATCCTTGCTAAAAAATTAATGGCACCCGCTTTCTCTCCAATATTCATCAATCCCATAAAAAACACCATTACACCAGTTAATGGCAAAGCAATGTCCATTACCGACGACTTACTAGCATCAAAAATACCTTCTACTAATTTTTTAAATATTTCATAATCCTGAAATACAATCAGTTTAAACAATGCAATCACCAATCCTATGATGAAAAATAAAATCCAGACGTAGTTAAGGGCCATAGGGCTAAGATAAGGAAAGTCATTGTAACCTTCTTCCTAATGACTAATGCCTAATGTCTAATGACCGACTTTCCCTACCTTTGCGCCTCAAATTTAAAATAATGGCTTTACAAGCAGGTATAGTGGGACTTCCAAATGTAGGAAAATCAACCTTATTTAACGCAGTTAGTAATAGTGCAAAAGCACAAGCAAGTAATTACAGATTCTGTACAATCGAGCCAAATGTTGGCTTAGTTGATGTTCCTGATAATCGCTTAGATAAATTGGCAGAATTAGTGCTACCTAATAAAATTGTTCCTACTCAAATAGAAATAGTGGATATAGCAGGTTTAGTAAAAGGTGCTAGCAAAGGAGAAGGATTGGGAAATAAATTTCTTGGAAACATTAAAGAAGTAGATGCCATTATTCATGTTATCCGTTGTTTTGAAGATGAGAATGTACTCAGAGAAGAAGGTGCAATTAACCCTATCAGTGATAAAGAAATTATTGAAACTGAACTACAATTAAAAGATCTTGAAAGTGTTGAAAAGAAATTGCAACGTGTAGAAAAAATGGCGCGAGTAGGAAGCGATATTAAAGCAAAAGCCGAATTTGAAATTCTATCTAAATGCAAAGCACATTTAGATGCTGGTAAAAGTATTCATTCACTTGGATTAAGTAAAGAAGACAATGCAGCAATTGCAGATTTATTTTTATTGACTGATAAACCAGTATTATATGTTGCAAATGTAGATGAAGCATCGATGCATACTGGTAACGCATTCTCCGATAAATTAAAAGCTGTTGCGGAAGCAGAAGGCGCTCAAGTGATTGTAATGTGCAATAATATTGAAGCACAGATTGCTGAAATGGATAATGCAGATGATAAGCAGATGTTTATGGAAGAATATAAAATGACCGAACCTGCTTTGAACAGATTAATTAGAACTACTTATAAATTGTTGAATTTAGATACTTACTTCACTGCAGGTGTTCAAGAAGTAAGAGCATGGACAATTCATAAAGGCTGGAAAGCACCACAAGCTGCAAGTGTAATACATACCGATTTTGAAAAAGGATTTATTAAAGCTGAAGTTATTGCTTTTGAAGATTATGTAAAATATGAAAGCGAAGCTGCTTGTAGAGAAAATGGTAGATTAAGAATTGAAGGAAAAGAATATATTGTGAAAGATGGCGACGTAATGCATTTTAGGTTCAATGTTTAATAAATGATGTCATTTTGGGAAAAAGAAAGTTTCTATGCCAATGCTGATATAACTATTATTGGTGGCGGACTCATGGGCTTATGGACTGCAATCGAACTCAAAAAAAAATCTCCTTCATTATCCATAACTATTCTTGAAAGAGCTACTACCCCACTCGGTTCATCTACAAGAAATGCAGGGTTCGCGTGTTTTGGAAGCTTAACAGAATTATTGGCTGATGAAGCATCCATGGGAACTAGTGAAATGCTTTCAATTGTTGAAATGCGCTTTAAAGGAATTCAGAAAATAAAATCTTATTTTACTTCTAACGAAATAGATTTGGATGAATGTGGTGGATTTGAAGCACTTTATCATTATAAAGAAGCTGATGAAATTGATGAACAAATAAATTACCTCAATCAGTTATTAGCACCAATTATCGGATCAAACAATGCATTCCACAATTCAACCGATCGAATATCATCAATTGGATTAAAAAATATCGATCAATTAATTCACAATCCACATGAAGCTGGGATACATAGTGGAAAACTGGTTAACGGTTTAACTAAAGTTGCTATCAATAAAGAAATTCAAATACTCAATGGAATTGAAGTAATAAATTGGGAAGAACTAAACAACAAATTAGTTATCCAAACGAATCAGCAGAAAACAATAACAACTAAACAATTGATCGTTTGCACCAATGGATTTACTAATTCTTTATTACCCGAATTAAATATAGAGCCCGCAAGAGGTCAAATTATATTAACAGCCCCAATAGCTGGTTTAATAACAAAAGGAACTTTTCATTTTGATGAAGGTTTTTATTATTGGAGAAATATTGGGGATCGAATTTTATTAGGAGGCGCAAGAAATAGTGAATTTGAAAACGAACGAACGACTGATTTATCTGGATCCGATTCTATCAGAAATAAACTACTTGAGTTTTTAAAGAATCATTTGGTTACCAACCAACCAATTTTAGTTGAACAATATTGGAGTGGAATAATGGGCTTTACTCCAACTAAAACTCCACTAGTTAAAAAAGTTGGAACCAATGTATTGGCTGTAATAGCTTGCAATGGAATGGGTGTTGCATTAACCCCTATTATTGCCGAAGAAGTTGCCAATCAATTATTAAACTAGTTATTTATCTAATAATTGAGGAATTATTTATTATTTTTAATTGAAGTATTTATATGAAAAAAGTAATTGTATATTTTTTGTCCATTATTGTTTTTACTAGTTGTAATAATATAGAACAAGCAGTAGATAATGCACCCAGTGCTATTATAACACCTGCTTCTATATCCTATGCTGTTATTAAAATATACCCACATGATACTTCATCTTACACACAAGGATTGTTTTTTCACAATAATAAATTGTATGAAGGAACTGGATGGAATAAAGAAAGTAAATTAATGATTGTTGATTTAAATACTGGCAAGGCAGAAAAGAAAATACCCTTGGCCGATTCTGTTTTTGGAGAAGGAATTACAATATTTAATAATAAAATTTATCAATTAACATGGGAGAATCATAAAGTATTTGTTTATGATGCCAACACTTTTAAAAAAGAAAAAGAATTTGAATGGCCTTTTGAAGGATGGGGAATTACCCATAACGATTCCTCATTAATTATAAGTACAGGAGGTAGTAATTTGTACTTTGTAAATCCTAATACTTTTAAAATTGAACGAACAGTTGGCGTTTCCGACAATAACGGATATATAGATAGTATTAATGAACTTGAATACGTAAATGGATATATTTATGCCAATAAATACTTGACCGATATTATTTTAAAGATTAATCCTCAAACTGGTATTATTGAAGGGAAAGCTGACTTAACAAATTTAATAAAAGAGTCCGGAAGTAGTTACGATCCAAGGTCATTAGATGCAGGTTTTGTTTTAAATGGCATAGCTTATAACCAAGAAAAGAAAAGTTTTTATCTAACAGGAAAGAGATGGCCTTTTATTGCTGAAGTAAAGTTTAATTAATCATTCTTGGTAAAAACATAAATTACTGAACTGCATTTGCGCTTATTAAATATTGCATTACAATTAGATAGAAGTCCGTTCCAAAAGGCTTTGAGCAGATTAGACTTCCCATTTTTATATTGCTCACTCAACATAGAAACGTAAAACGAGTCGAACCACATTGGTTGAATCGATTTTAGTGTGAATCCAAATTGTATAGCTAAGAGTTCAATTGATTGAGGAGAGAAATGGTATAAATGCCGCGGCACATCATATGCTGCCCAATATTGCCCATAATGCTTTGCATCTTGTGAAGTATAATTAGGTACTGCAATGATTAGTTGGCCTTGGTTTGATAATAATTTTTTGAAATGACTCCAATATCCTTTTAAATCGTGCACATGTTCTAACACATGCCAAAGTGTAATTACGTTAAAAGAAGCTGGTTCAAAATGACTAATATTATCTGGCAAATCAAGTTGAAGTTGATAGTTTTTTATTGCCTGTTCCCGAGCAGTTGCATCTGGCTCTAGCCCAATTACTTCCCATCCATTTTTTTGCATTGTGTTTGCAAAAGCGCCAGTACCAGCACCAATATCGAGCAATTTACCCTTTGCTAATTTTGTAGAATTTTTAATGAGCTTATACTTTTTTTTTAATGTATAAGTTCTTACTAAATGATATAATTTATTAATCAATCCTTCTTTGGTATCACTATGAGAAACATAGCTATTAGATTGATAATAAGGTGTAATATTATTTAGATCGGGTACATCTTGAGTAAATTGAAGCGAACAGTCATTACAATGCCATATATAAAATGCTTCATTACTTACAGTATAATCAACAGCAGAAAATATTGATTTAATTGAGGAAGAAGAACAAGCTGGACAAATTGAATGATGAATTAATACTGACATACTCTACACGTAATAAAATAAGAGTGCCCCCACCCCAATCAATAATAAAATAAGCGCATAAATCCACCAATTATCACCGCCCTCTTCTTCGGTTTCTTGGCCTATTAATTCTCTAATATCATCTTCTTCTTGAGCCGATAAATCATGTTCTTTATCATAATCAATTAATTCTTCTTTTTTAGCTATTGGATATGTAGCTCCTATTTTAACTTGTGGCAATAATTCTTGCAAGTTTTTTTCTGGAGAAAAAAGAATATATCCATTTTCTTCTTTTTTTAATCGTCCAATACCTGGAATATTTGATCCTTGTGAGGTATTTAAAGTAGATTTTATTTTATATAGATAATCATGAAAACTGCGAATTGCTACAACTTCATCCGTACCCATTTCTTCAGCCAAAAAATCAAAAAAGAACTTGTCGGCCTTAGCAGCATCTTGTTTAAAAACAATCATTTGTGAAGGAGCATACAATAACCCGTTTATTGAGTCTAACTGAGCGCCATTAGATTCTATTATAAGATTTCCTACATCGGGGATGCTTAATTTTTTATTGAGCACCAGATATTTATGCAGGTATTGGTTCATGCGTCTCATTATTTACTTAAACGAATATACAACTCCTGCCAGAACATTAAACCCAAAAACTGGGTATTGATTCCATCTTTGGTAAGTATTATTGAATAAATTATTCATTTGTAGCCAAATATTTAAGTTCTTTTTAACGCTAAACTCCCCGCCAATATTCAAATCTAACCCAGGTGAAAGTCTACTTATAGGAGTCGTAGCTGTTTTATACATGCTACCACCTAAATAAAATAAGTCAGCTTTAATTTGAAGATCTTTAATGGGTTTCCATAAAGTAGATGCTGTTATTTCTAAAGGAACCAGTCCCCAGGCTTCTGAATTAATTGAGAGCGCATTATATTGTGTAAAAGTAGCTGAGGCCAAAAAAGAAAGATTTTCCTGAACTGTATATCCAAATTCACCATGAAGTTTTAACGCATTCATTGTGGGTTCATACAAGGTTACAAATGATTTACCATCTATTGCGTCATTTAAAAACAATGGCTGGTTATCCATCTTAATAAACGATAACCTAGAATTAAATGAAATATGATTTCCGGCGACTCCTTTAACCCCAATAAATTGTTCTCGTATTTTTGTGTTTAATATAGTTGAAAAAGAACCTATCCATGGATTAAAAGCAATTAATGATCTCCAGTTATTTTTATTAAAATACCCTATCCAACCTGCTTCAAGGCTAATATTTGTATTTTTTAGTTTGCTTTCAGCAGTTATGTCTGGCAACATACTATAAACAGTATTATCCCATGATGGACGCAGCCCGATATTTAATTTAATATTTGGTGTTGTAAATACAACAGCAGGATTAATAGAGAATAAGTTATTAGTAATATTTCTTGATGGTGTAGTTTGTAAATTAATATTAGCTATATCCACATCAAATGCTAATTTAAATGAAAGCAGTTTAGTTAATTCTTTTTCAATAGGAGCTTTTAAAATCAGGTTATTTTCAGAGCTGCTGTTATTATCTGTAAAACGATAATAACTCAATTGAGGATGAAAATTAATACCCGATTCATTTACCTGCTTATTCTTTAATCCAACTTCAAGAGCAACTGTGTTATAGGTTTGCTTCAATTGATCTTTTGAATAGTTAAGTGTTGATGGTTTAAACCCAAACTTGTATTGAGTAATAGAATTAAAAAAAGCGTGGGCTGTCCATTCAAAATCATTAGAACTATTTAATATACTAAGTAAATCTAAATTAAGTTTACTGTATTGCTGAGCAAATAGTGTAGACTTTGAACTTAGATAGTCGGCTTGAATAGAAGTGATTGATTTTTTACCATCTCCAAATGAAAACTTTCCTTCTCCATAAATTGTATTCAAATTACCTGCTCCAATTTTAATTCGCTGATTATTTATCCAGCCTTTTACTGAATCAGCTGGAAGGGCCAATGGTTGTATAGCAATTGGTTGATAGGAAAAGAATAAATTAGAAGAAGGCACTTTGTAAGAAATGGGGACTTTAGTAATATCAACTACTTCAGTTGCAGCTGTAAAATTAATTTTTGCTGCATACTGCAATGATGGTTTAAATGCCGAAGTAATTACCACAATTTTAGAAGCAGAAGTATCAGGTAGCGATTCATTCTTAACAGCAGTAATTGCTTTTATATTATTCTTAGTAGATGGTTTTACATTTTTCTTGCTTTTAGTAGTACTTATTTTTTTCTTAGTAGAAGTTTGCTTCTTCTTAGTTTTAAAACGTTGAGAAGTAGATACTTTTTTTGTTTTCTTTTTTTGAGCAATACTATCTCCTACTATACAAGTAATAAACAGAATAAGTAAAAATATTTTTATTGTTTTTTTCATTACTAAGATTACTTTATTTCTATTGAATTTTATTTACTTTCTCTTTTGCTGCAATAACTTGAATTAGTTTTTCGCCTGCTTCTTTTTTTAGTTCTGGTATTGTAGCATTATCTAAAATACTTTTATAAGTAGCTTCAGCATTAAATAAATCATTCTGTTTAAAATACACATCCCCAATTAATAGATAACTTTTGGTTACCCAATTATCATAGGATCCATATTTTTTAATTACTTCAAAACCAGCTTTTTCTGCTTCACTAAATTTGTTACTTTGTAAGTAAATTTGTGCAATTTGATATTGCGACTCAGCAGTAATTTCTGACTTGCCTCTATTTAAAAGCAATTTATAACCCAAGAGCGCTTGATCATTCCTGCCATTTAATTGGTCATTTTTAGCAACTACAAATTCGCCCATTAATTGGTCGTCAGCAGCAATGCCTTTTTGCTGTAATAGCTCAATTGCATTAGGCGCTGCTTCAGCAAATTGTTGCAACTTAAATTGACAGCGCAATAGTCCTCTCATTGCTTCTAAGCGGCTTTCTTGCTGACTTGCAATTCGCTTTAGTAATGAATAATACTTAGCTGCTTCAATGAAATTCTTCAAATCAAAAAAGTAAATTCTTGCAGATTGCAAAGTACTTCTTTCGGCATATTTATTTGGCGCTAAATCAGCAACTTTATTATAAAAAGGAAGTGCATTAGCATAATCTTTTTGAGAAATATTAATTTCGGCTAAAAAATAATTTGCTTCTACTTTATATTTGCCATCAGGAAATTTTAAAATATATTCTGCAAATCCAGATTGTGCTCCTAAATTATCTTTTGCTTCATAACGGATCATCGCAGATTTATATGTTACAGAATCCGCTTCATTGGCATTGAGCATCTTACCATTTGTTTCCATGAAATTAATATACTCTCCAGGCTTCTGTTGCTCAATAAATATATTTCTAATATAGTCTACCGAAGCATCGGATTCAATACTATTAGGATATTTGGTTACTAATAATTTAAATTGATCCAATGATGCATCATTTTTATCAAGATTAAATAAAGCAATTCCTAACTTTAAATAAGCTTGGGGTCTTAATGAAATTGCTTTGTCATTATTAACCACTTTATATAGTGGCGCTAATGATTTTTCATATTCTTCTTCAGCCAAATAAGTATTGGCAATTTCTAATTGTGCATTTGGGAAAATAGCTGAGTTTGGATATTGTTGTTCTAGTAATCCCAATTGCTGAAGCTTGTCATTTTGCTTATTCATTGCACCAGCTATAATTGCTTTTTGAAATAAAGCATAATCAGCAGTTTGCCATCCATTTTGAAAAACTTCATTGTACACAGTTAATGATTGTTTGTAATCCTTCGCCATAAAATAACAATCACCAATTCTCAAAAAAGCATCTTTTTGAATTTCAGTAATTGATCCATTTATAGTTTTATAAACTAATTCAAACTGTTCTTTAGCCGATTGATAATTTTCATTTTTTAAATAACAATAGGCTAAATTATATCTGGCATTAGCAGAATTTACTTCCTCATTCTTTAATGGATTCTTTAAATAATTTTGCAAATAAATAATAGCAACATCTGTTTTACCATTCCTATAATTTAATTCACCTTTCCAGAAATTCACTAATGGCATTTGTGCTTCATTGAATTTTGCTGCTGCAATTTTATCTAGCATCATTTCCGCAGCAACAGTTTGCTGATCATTCATTAACTCAACAGATCTTCCATATAATATTCTAGGATAAATTTTTTCAGCCTCTTCCGACTTATTTTGCAATAGTTCATAAATAGCTAATGCATCTTTATAATTACTGGTATTAGCAAGTGAACTAATTAGCAAAATTCTAGCTTCGGGAATATATTTTGATTTTACATAATTGGCGATAAACAATTTAAAATCATTTGCAGCTATCCCATAATAGCTAAGATCATAGGAGAGTTTTGCATAATGAAAAGAAGAAACTTCTTTTTGCGTTGGATTACTATTATTGGTTGCACAAAATTGAAAAGCATTTCTTGCGTTAGAAAGTTCGTTTACTTTAAGATAAGCATCTGCCAATAAATACATACTATTCTGGGCTAATGAATCTGCTGCACCACCCAATTGTTTAAATCCCACAATTGCTTTGCTCCAGTTTTTGGCTTCATAATAACAGTATGATAATTCATACAAATCTTCTCTCCTAACTTTTTCATTTCCGACTACATATTTTTCTAAATAAGGTAATGCACGATTAAATTGTCTTTTTTCGAACAAAATATGTCCAACCAATTGTTGCAACTGAAGATCATAATACTGTTTTGACGATTGCAGAATTTTTTCTCCGTAAGCAAGTGCCTTATCACTCTCTCCATTAAAATAATACAACTCAGCTAAATAAAAAGGAACTACATTTTTATAAGCAGCTTCTTTTTCAGCTATTTCAAAAAAAGTAATTGCCTCATCATACTTCTGGTCGTTAAACAATAGAAAACCATAATAATAATTTGCATCAATAAAATTGGGATCATTGGGAAGTTGTCTGATACTATTAAATAAAGGCTTCGCTTTATCAAACTGTTGTCCAACAAAATATGCATATGCTTGATGAAACTTCATTTCAGCTATCTGCCGGTTGTTTAAATTAGCAATATTCGTTTTATCAAAATATTGTAGTGCATTTCCGTAATCCTTTTTTTGGTAATAATATTCTCCAAGGTAATAAGCGGTTAATTGGGTATGTGCAACATCAAGTTCTAATTCAATAAAAGGTTTAGCCAATGCTACTGCCGATTCATCATTTAATTGTAACCCACAAATAATATAATAGTATTTACTCTCTAAAAGAACCTGAACGGGAAGATTGCTATTTTTAATTCCATTACTGTAAAATAATTTAAATAATGGATAAGCAAGACTATACTGTTCTTGTTGATACAACAATTTTGCTTGTTTAAAAGAAGCATCTGGCTCAATAAATGTTTGAGTTAATTGCGCTTTTAGCGAAATCGTAAAAACCAATAAAATAAAACCTAGAAATAAATAGCCGATTTTGTTCATAGTAAAAGTAGTATTACAATGCATGATAAAGATATAATTACAATTTTGTAAGACATTGTTAAGCCTGTAGATGTGGAAAAACAAGAGAAGGTCGTAAGTTTGTCAACAAATTGCTAATATGTACGAACATTTAACTACAGTTAGGGTTAGATACGCAGAAACCGATCAAATGAATATTGTGTATTATGGTAATTATGCTCAATATTTTGAAGTTGGAAGAGCCGAATGCATAAGGGATTTAGGATTTACTTATAAGAAGATGGAAGAAATGGGAGTTCGAATGCCTGTTGTACATATGGAAGCCAATTTTTTACGACCTGCACACTATGATGATTTAATTACTATAAAAACTGTTTTAAAAGAAATGCCATTAAAACATGAAATTATTTTTAATCATGAAGTGTATAATGAAAGAAAAAAAATAATTACTAAGGGTACAGTGACTTTGTTTTTTATTGATATTAAAACCGGAAAATGGATTGGAATGCCAGAGGATTTAAAAATGGCTTTATCTGTGTTCTTTAAATGATAAATGAACTATGATTAATGAAAATATAAGTAAAGTTTATGCTTCAATCATTACCATAGGTGATGAATTATTAATAGGTCAAGTAATAGACACCAATAGCAGTTGGATAGCTCAAGAACTTAATAAAATTGGCGTATTAGTAAAGCACAGAGTTGCAGTTGGAGATGTTTGGGATGATATATGGAATACATTAGATGAAGAAGTAAGAAAGGTAGAAATTGTAATTATTACTGGAGGATTAGGTCCTACTGCCGACGATATCACTAAACCATTATTATGCAAATATTTTAATGGGAAGATGGTGGTTGATCAACCAACGCTTGAGCACGTGACTTATATATTTGAGCATATATTAAAGCGCCCAATGATCGAAAGAAATGCAAAGCAGGCGGAAGTTCCAAACAATTGTACTGTTTTAAAAAATGAAAAAGGAACTGCGCCAGGAATGCTTTTTAAAATGGAAAAGAAGATCATTGTTGCATTACCTGGAGTGCCCTTTGAAATGAAATGGTTAATGAGCAATCATGTGCTTCCAATGATTCCTCAATTGTTTAATACAGGATTCATTGAACATAAAACGCTTCTTACCGCAGGAATTGGAGAATCGTTTTTAGCTGAAATAATTAAGGATTTTGAAGAAAGCTTACCGACTCACATCAAATTGGCTTATCTACCTAATTATGGAATGGTTCGTTTGAGATTAACGAGCTGGGGAAGTGATAAATCAGCTTTAAACAATGAGTTAATCAGCTTGTTTGAAACATTAAAAGTGCTAGTAAAAGACTATTTAATTATTGATGAAGATTTGCCGATTGAAGTAGCTGTAGGCAAATTATTAATAGCTCGCAATGAAACCGTTTCAACTGCAGAAAGCTGTACAGGTGGCTACATTGCCCATCTTTTGAGTATTCATCCAGGTTCATCGGTATTTTTTACCGGCTCAGTTGTTTCATATGCCAATATTATTAAAGAAAAGATGTTGAATGTTTCACACGCAACTTTAACCACAGTTGGAGCTGTAAGTGAAGAAGCGGTGGTTCAAATGGCTAAATCTGTTAGAGAAACGATGGGAACTAGTTATTCCATTTCGGTGAGCGGTATTATGGGGCCTGGTGGAGCAACATTGGAGAAATCGGTTGGGTTAGTATGGATAGCTGTTGCTTCTTCCAACAGAGTAGTGGCAAAACCATTTAATTTTAGGTTTGATAGAAGACGGAATATTGAATTAACAGCTACAAATGCATTGAATATGCTTAGAGCATTAATTGTGGATAATAGTTGAATAAGTATTTAAGGTTTACAGGTATATTTGTTGATTAGTAGTGTTTTGTGTATGCAAAATGAAACTATTTGTCGGGGTGATCTAAACAATTTTACCCACTAAAAACAGTAATATAGTATGGCAATAGCTGAATTGGTCATGCCTAAATTAGGCGAGAGTATAATGGAAGCAACCATTCTAAAATGGCATAAAAAGGTGGGTGATCTTGTGAAATTAGATGAGACCGTTTTAGATATTGCAACTGATAAGGTTGATAGTGAAGTACCATCTACAGTTGAAGGTATTATCACCGAGCTTTTATTTAATGTAAACGACGTAGTTCCAATTGGCACTGTTATTGCAAAAATTGAAACTACAGCAACAACAACTGCATCAATACCAGCAACGGTTGTACAACCAAAGCCTGTAGTAGTTGTTCCACCTATTATACCAGTTGCCTCAGCTCCTATTCAGGTTGCTCCAACACCAGCACCTGCTCATATTCCAACACCTGCTCCTGTATCTGAAGTACCTTATACTCCATCTGCTCCCACAATAGAATTAATGTTGAAGCCTGCAGGCAATCGTTTTTATTCGCCGTTGGTTTTAAATATAGCCAATAGTGAAGGCGTTGGATTAAGTGAATTGGAAAGAATTCCAGGCACTGGTGGAGATGGAAGGGTTTCTAAAAAAGATATTTTACAATATGTTGCTGATAAAAAAGCGGGAAGAATTCCAGCATTACCAATACAGCAAGCAGTATATGCAGCTCAACCAATTCAAGCCCCAATTCAAGCGCCAATTCAATCCCCAATTCAATCCACAATTCCTTCTCCGATTCCTGTTGCAGTTGAAACTGATCCAGTTATTGAGTCTATTGTTGCTCCTGAACCAATTGCTATTCCAGAGCCGATTATAGTTCCAGAACCAATTGCGGTTGTTGAACCTCCTGTGGTTAAGGTTGAAGAACTTGTTAAACCAGTTGAAAGATTTGCTGCACCTACACCTCCGGTTCTCATTCAACATCAACATACAAATTTTCCAGTTCAACCAGAACCAATTATTCAAACGAATATTCAAGCGCCAATACCAGCACCTGCACCTGTATATTCATCACCTCCACCTGCGGCTCCTGTTTATTCAGCTCCACCTCCACCGATTCAACAATCTATACCACAAACAAATGGTAAGATATCTGAACCATCATCGGTTGTTCTTTCTGGAATAACAGAAATAGTAGAAATGGATAGAATGCGAAAACTAATTGCCAATCATATGGTGAATAGTGTGCATACTAGTCCGCATGTTACTAGCTTTGCAGAAGCCGATGTAACAAATATGGTAATGTGGAGAGAAAAAGTGAAGCAAGAATTTGAACAAAGAGAAGGTACCAAACTTACATTCACACCAATGTTTATTGAGTGTGTTGTAAAAGCAATGAAAAATTATCCATTGATTAATTGTTCATTGGATGGAGATAAAATTATCATTAAAAAAGACATCAATATTGGAATGGCTACAGCATTGCCTTCTGGTAATTTAATTGTACCAGTTATTAAAGGTGCCGATCAATTAAATATTGTAGGTTTAAGTAAATCTGTAAATGGTTTAGCTGATGCAGCAAGGAACGGCAGATTAAAACCAGAAGATACCACAGGTGGTACTTTTACTTTAACCAACGTAGGAACTTTTGGAAGTTTAATGGGAACGCCTATAATTAATCAACCTCAAGTTGCTATCATGGCAGTTGGCGCAATTAAAAAGCGTGCTGTTGTAATTGAATCAGCTACAGGTGATACCATTGGAATTAGGCATATGATGTATTTATCATTAAGCTATGATCATCGTATTGTTGATGGAAGTATTGGTGCAAGTTTCTTAACTGCGGTGGCTAAAGAATTTGAACAATGGGACACTAATAAACAATGGTTTCATTATCTATAATAATAAAGTCATCATTTTGATTACTTTATTATTATCCTTTAAGTTAATCGTTCAAACACCTGGCTTACGCACATGGTCGGCTTTTTCAGGAAAGACCAATTAAACAAATCAACTTTTTTCTTAGCTGAAGCCCAATTACGATCACAGCAATTTTATAACAATTTTAGTTACCACGAATACAAGGTTGGAATGGGATATAATTTTCCAAAGAACGGAAGTGTATTTCTTGCAGCTGGTCACTACACTACTTAACAACCGGATGGAAATTTTAAAAATCCGCATACAGCGGATGAATTTAGAATATGGGAACAGTTTATTCTAAACAATAATATTAATCGTTTAAAATTAGAACACCGATACAGATTAGAACAGCAATTTACTGCAGCAGGTTATAGAAATAGATTTGGGTATAGGCTCAATGCAATTTATCCAATTAACAAAACAACCATTCAAAAAAACACATGGTACTTAAGTGTATACATAGAATGTATGCTGTAATGGGCTATCAGATAGAGAAAAACATCCTAGTGCTGTTGATTAAAACTTATGCAGTAAAAAACGAAAAAACAGTAGACCCATAATTGCGAACGAAAGAAAACCCATCAAATTTTTCATACGCATTTCTAGGAGTATGTTCCAACACAAAAAAACCTCCTGAAGCAATCAACTTATTTGCAACAATTATTTTAGGTAATTCATCTATAGCACCCAATGCATAAGGAGGACCAGCAAAAATAAAATCGAACTGCTGATTACAACTTGATAAAAAAGCAAATACATCCATCTTTAATAATTTCAATTTCTCGATACCTAAAGTGTCTGCATTTTTTTTAATAAAAGCATTCATAATTGGATCTTTCTCTACAATAGTTAAATTTTCTGCACCTCTCGATGCTAACTCATAACTAATACATCCAGTACCACCAAATAAATCAAGGGTAGTTATTCCCATAAAATTCATCCGGTTTTGTAAAATATTGAACAACCCCTCTTTAGCTATATCAGTTGTAGGGCGTGTATTAGGCATATTGGCTGGAGGATTTATTTTTCTTCCTCCCCATTTGCCAGAAACAATTCTCATAAAGTGAGTTTATAAAAAGGAGTAAAGTAGTGAGGAGGATATTCGCCTTCAACTGTTTTAAATACGCCCACAAGCTGCATATTATCTGTAGTTATCCTATTAAATAAAGTAGATAATTGAGCATATAATGATAATTCTTTATCGATAAGTCCACTCACTTCTAATAAAACTTCTGAAAAATCAAAATGATATTGCTGCACAATTCGCATTACATAATATAATACGTCTTCGGTAGATTTATATCTATAAGACTGGATCAATTGAAAGCGCTCGTCCTTCCAAACAGCTATAATAAAATGACTACTATAAAATTGAATTTTAATGAATGCTGGATCAATAATTGGACGCCGCATTACATCATTTAAAATGGTAGAATAAGTATGAGCCGTTTGATAAATAATAAAGTACCTACTTAATAATTCAGTAATTGCTTTTCTAACTCGATATGCATTGATAAAAACTTTTGTTGCCAATAATTTTTCATACTTCACATCATGTCTACTACTCTCACCATAAACTAAACTTAAATAATCTTCTGCAGATGTTGCCGTTAGTAGTTTCTCTGGAATAAGTAAGGCCTCTTCATTATTAAAAAAACAAGTGACTTTTTTATAACTAAAATTGAATACTTGTGAAATCGCTTTTACTTCATAAAAAATATCATTCCAATCGTCGTTCAACCCTTTATCAAGACTAAATAACTCAAAGGCAATAATCTCACCTGATATTGCTGATTTGGCAATGCAGACAAGTTCATCATTACAAAATTCTAAAATTAATTGATGATCACTAATATTAGTGATATCGTCACTATAAATCCCTATTTTTTTTCTAGCCATTATTACAAATTACGTACAATAATATATAAAATTATCATCTATTCAATTTTCGATCTCGTTCAGGCTTCAATTTACTACCTTTACACCAAATATGGGCGTTTCTAATTCTCCTTTAAACCTAAAAATAGCTACTGGTAACAAACAAATTCTTCAAATTGCTTTGCCCATTTCAGCTTCAATCATTGTTCCGCAGATCAATTTTATTACTAATAATATTTTTTTAAGCAGATTAGGACAAAAAGAACTTGGTATAGCGGGAATAACTGGAGTTTATTACCTTCTTTTTGCAGTAATAGGAATTGGACTAAATAACGGATTACAGGCACTTATATCAAGAAGAGCAGGTGAAAATAAAATAGATGAGATTGGCACTATTTTTTGGCATGGGATAAGAATTGCATTAGTAATTGCATTAATGGGCATTTTACTTACTTGGATTGTAGCACCCTCGGTACTTCGATGGTCGCTACATGATCCTGAAGGCATTAAAATTGCGATTAGTTTTCTTTCTATTAGAATCTTAGGACTACCCATCTTATATGTTTATCAAATGCGCAATGCCTTATTGGTTGGAACCAATCAGAGCAAATATTTGATACTTGGAACTGCCACAGAAGCTATATTGAATATAGTTTTAGACTATGGGTTTATTTATGGCAAATTAGGCATGCCGCGATTAGGCTTCAATGGTGCAGCCTACGCATCTATTATTGCAGAACTTGCGGGATTATTAGCTGTTTTTGCTGTAATTAAAACAATTGGTATTAGCAAGCAATTGCAACTTTTTAAAAAAGTACAGTACCAAAAAAAATATATTCAATTAATATTAGTGCAATCGTACCCCCTCATTTTACAACACGCAATTAGTATCATGAGCTGGGAATATTTTTATATATTGATAGAGCATCATGGAGCAAGAGACCTAGCTATATCTAACACAATGAGGAACTTATTTGGTTTTTTTGGATGTTTTACTTGGGCATTTGCTGCTACTACTAACACAATGGTGAGTAATATAATAGGACAAGGAAAAAAAGAAGAAGTAATTCCTTTAATAAATAGAATTCTCAAATGGAGTGTAGGATTTGCACTTTTAGTTTTTATAATAATCAATATTTCCCCAAGAGTATTCTTAAGCATTTATGGCCAAGGAGAAGATTTTATTGTTGCAGCAATTCCAGTTATGCGTATTGTTTCTTTTGCAATGGTAATGATGTCTATTGCTGTTGTTTGGGTGAACGCAGTTACAGGAACCGGTAACTCAAAAATGAATTTATATACAGAATTAGCAACAATAATATTCTATATTATTTACGTTTACGTGGTGCTAGAGAAGTTGAACTTACCCATCACATGGGGGTGGGCAAGTGAATGGTTATATTGGAGTATAATGTTTTTACCATCTTACTGGTATATCCAAAGTAATAGATGGAAAAAAATAGTTATTTAGCCTTTCAATTGCTTAACCAGATCAACGTATTGCTGCATTGCATCTTCCTTAGAAAGCCCTTTTAACTTAGCCCATGCTTCATGTTTAAATTTGGCAACAAAATCAAACATATTGGCAGGTCCATCTTCGTTGTTATCTCCTTCGGTGCCTTGCTTAAATAATGAGTATAACTTTAACAAAGTTTCATTATCTGGTTTTTCCGATAATGTTTTGCTATTTGCAATTGCTTGCTCAAATAATTCTCCTAATTCCATATGATTTATTTTTATTGTAAAGATTCAAGCAACCTTACACCTTCCGCTTTAATTACAATGTCTTGTGAACTTCTATTGGGCAATTTTACCAATTTATTTAATACTTCAATAGCATTTGCAGGTCTACGAGCTTCTTTATACGCTTTTGCAAGGTCTAAATAATTAGGCGCAAAATAAGGCTCAATTATTTTACATTTTTCCATGTAGAGGATTGCTTTATCAAGATCACCATCGGGCAAGCCCCCGTAAAATAATTTCACAGCCACTTTTTTCATACCAGATAACGTAACCATTTCATAATGCCATTTACCTAACGTGTAATTTGCTTTCCCGTGATTTGAATTGATGGAAATTACTTTATCAGCATACGTCTTAACATCTTTTACGTAAGCTACAATTTTTTTATTTTCAGACTCAATATCAATCAACTTTCCTGTACACATTGCCATTGCATAATTGGCGTCAACACTATTTGAATCTGCTTGTATTGCTCTTCGTGCAAACCCATATGCAGATTCAAAATATAATCTTTTCGAATTTTTATCTTTCTCCTTCTCTCCTAGCAATACATTTAATTCTGCAGTTTTAACCAATGCTTTAATGTTTGTTGGAGCAACTATTAAAATCTGTTTGTACTTGTCTAAAGCTTCAGACTCTTTTAATTGTTTTTCTAAATTATCCGCTTCTTTTAAAAGAATATTGGTATCCTGTGCATTTAAAATCCAACTATTTAATAATAGTAATAAGCTTAAAGTAAATTGAATTAAAATTTTCATACTATTCTCTTTCTAGTGTAAAAGAAACTCCAACCTTTCCTTCAAATGAAGCAATAGGGGGTGTTAATTTATCAATTGATATTTCCACCTTTAATGCAAGAGAATATCGTGCCAGAATTGATTGAGCAATTTCAGTAACTACAGTTTCTAATAATGGAGTTGCAATAGCCATTCTTTTAGCCACCAAATCATATACAGATACATAATCAATAGAATCTTTCATATGTAAAACTGGTATTGAATTGGCATTAACATGTACATTAATGTTCATCTCAAAATGATTCCCCAGTATACGTTCTTCTTCAAAAATTCCGTGGTAAGAGAAGAACTGTAAGTTTTTTAAATGTATTTGTAAGTTCATGCCGAGAAGTTGGTGTTTACAATACTTTTAAAGTTAAATAACGCTCTGCATCTAGTGCAGCCATACATCCACTTCCGGCAGCAGTTACAGCTTGTCGATAATTTTTATCTTGCACATCCCCTGCAGCAAAAACACCTTCAATATTTGTTTTAGTTGTACCTGGTTGGGTAATAATATAACCAGTTTCATCCATTGTAATCCACCCTTTAAAAATATCACTATTGGGATTGTGACCAATTGCAACAAAGAAACCACTTATTGGAATTTCTTGTGTTTGCTGGGTTTGATTATTTTTTATTCTAACTGCTTCTACTTTTTTCTCTCCTAAAATTTCATCAGTATCCGTATTCCAATATACTTTAATATTCGGCGTTTTCAAGACTCTGTCTTGCATTACCTTACTTGCACGCATTTTTTCTTTTCTGATGAACATATGTACAGTAGTACATAATTTAGATAAATACAGTGCTTCCTCTGCAGCAGTATCACCTGCACCTACAATAGCAACTTCTTTTCCTTTAAAGAAAAACCCATCACAAACTGCACAAGCACTTACACCAAAACCATTCAATCGCTGTTCGCTTTCTATACCCAACCATTTTGCTGATGCACCCGTACAAATAATTACTGTATCAGCATGAATTTCTTTTTCTTCATCAATCCAAACCTTGTAAGGTATTGTACTAAAATCTACTTTTGATGCCAAACCATATCTTACATCTGTGCCCATACGGACAGCTTGTTTTTCAAAATGCACCATCATTTCTGGGCCTTGTATTCCATCTGGGTAACCCGGATAATTTTCTACTTCTGTAGTAATAGTTAACTGTCCCCCCGGCTGAATTCCTTGATACAACAGTGGCTTCATATTAGCTCTTGCAGCATAAATGGCTGCTGTATATCCAGCTGGCCCCGATCCTATAATTAAAACATGTACTTTTTCAATTGCTGTTTGTTCCATTAATATTTATTTAGTTATAATAATTTGATTAAATGAATTAGCATATCCGCAGAATGCTCCTAAAGCTCCATTACTTACATTTCCAATAACCACACCGGGTGAAGAAAATGGGTTTCCAACAGATTGATAGGTATACTCCCAAGTACGCCAAAAATCGTAGGTAGCTTTATCAATATTACTGTACTTTATTAAAACGGTATCTCCTTTTTTAAAAGAACCATAGTTCTCTCTTTCTAATGGAAAATTTTTATCTACACCTCTAGGAATATCTACTATATAGGTTTTCCCATCAATAACATTATCGTCAAAAACACTTGTATTACCTGGTAAAAATTGTTGAGAATTTACTTTAGTAAAATATCGAATATAATTTCCCAATCCTGGAGGGTCTGTAATTTTTGCAGATATAATTCTAAAGCTATCTGTAACAGGCCTATTGGGCACAATCTTATAAAATGTTGAATCAATTTTTTTAGTCAACAAAGGTATAGTAGTTGTGCTTTTATAAATTTGTCCATTAAACTCAATAGAAAGTAAATACGATTTTCCAAATGTTCCTATTATTGATCCTGCAGGATTTGCAGGATCATTAGAATAATATACATACCTAAAACCGCCTAGTAATAATTGTTCAAATTGCTTAAGTGTACTAGTTTTAGATCCATCCGATAAAGTAACTTTTGCATTTCTAACAAATGACTTATTTAGATCTGAAGTATCAATAGATTCGAAATAGTTTAATGAAGTAGAAAGCACCACAATTGGAGGAGCTGCACTTTCAATTTGTGCATCTACCACTAATTTAGCAGGTAAGTTGGGAGAAGTAATAGTAATACTTTTTTCACAGGCTAATAAACCCATCAAAAAAAGCATACTGAATAAAGTAATTCTATATTTCATAGTACAAAAATGCCCCTGATTTACAGAGGCGCTTTTTATTTTTTACCTCTCAGGAAATAACCTGATTGGTTTATTTCTTATCCTAAATAAGCTTTCAATGCATTGCTATAACGCGCTTTCTGTAAACGTTTGATAGCACGCTCTTTAATCTGGCGAATTCGTTCTTTGGTAAGATCATATTTCATACCAATTTGCTCAATAGTCACTCCATTTTCACCATCTAACCCAAAATAGGCATTCACAATTTCAGCTTCTCTCGGACTTAGTGATTTTAATACCCTTCTGATTTCTTCTCTCAAAGAATCTTTCATTACATCTTCGTCAGTATCATCAGAACCTTCTAACAAATCGCCCATTGCAACATCTTCTGCTTCGTGTACTGGAGCATCTAATGAAGTGTGACGAGTATTACTTTGAAAAATATTGTTGATTTCAGTCTCGCTCATTTCTAAAATCTCAGCAAGTTCTTCGGTTGAAGGCTCTCGCTCATGCTCTTGCTCAAAAGCCATATAAGCTTTATTGGCTTTATTATAAGTTCCGATTTTGTTTTGTGGTAAACGTACTAAACGACCTTGTTCTGCTAAAGCTTGTAAAATAGATTGACGAATCCACCATACAGCATAAGAAATGAATTTAAACCCTTTGGTTTCATCAAAACGCTGCGCAGCTTTAATTAATCCGAGATTCCCTTCATTAATTAAATCACTTAAAGAAAGTCCTTGGTGTTGGTATTGCTTGGCAACTGATACCACAAAACGTAGATTGGCTTGTACCAATTTATCTAAAGCTCTCTGGTCACCCATTTTGATCTTCTGCGCCAAAGTAGTTTCCTCTTCGGGATTGATCATTGGGATTTTAGAAATTTCTTGTAAATACTTCTCTACTGCCTGCGAGTCTCTGTTGGTAATCTGGGTAGCGATCTTGAGTTGCCTCATGTGTAATATTGCTTTTTAGTATAACGACAATAAGACTCCAAATGTTTCAATAATACTGTTAATGGAGTTTAAATTCTTTCCAAATTGATGGAAGCGTGTAAATTTACGATTTTTTCTGTGGAAAATTGCAGTTTATTAGAAAAAATAGGCAGTTTTGTATACATGATAATTGATTTCCGTTCCGATACCCTTACAAAACCTAGTTTAGGCATGTTAGATGCCATGCATACTGCCAATGTGGGAGATGACGTTTTTGGCGAAGATCCTACTGTAAACGAGCTAGAACAGTATACTGCTGCTCTTTTTAATACAGAATCTGCCCTATTTTGCCCGAGCGGAACAATGACCAATCAAATTGCTATCAAATGCCATACTCAACCTGGAGATGAGGTAATTTGCGATTATTTAAGTCATATTTACCAATACGAAGGTGGCGGCATTGCTTTTAATTCTGGCGCATCTGTAAGATTATTGGAAGGCAATTTTGGTAGAATTAAGGCCGATCAGGTTAAAAATGCAATCAATCCAAATGATATTCATAAGCCAATAAGTACGTTGGTTTCTCTGGAAAATACGGCCAATAGAGGCGGCGGAACTTGTTATGATTTTGCTGACTTTCAACTAATTAAAGACGTTTGTTTACAAAATAATTTAAAACTTCATTTAGATGGTGCAAGATTATTTAATGCAATAGTTGCTAAAAAAGAAAATACAAAAGACTATGGAAATGTGTTCGACTCTATTTCTCTTTGTTTAAGTAAAGGCCTGGGAGCTCCAATTGGAAGTGTTTTATTAGGCAATAATAATTTCATTAAAAAAGCTAGAAGATATCGCAAAGTTTTTGGAGGTGGAATGCGTCAGGCTGGTTTTATTGCTGCTGGAGCATTGTATGCAATTAAACACCAAGTAGAAAGATTGGAACAAGATCATCGGCATGCACAATTAATAGTTGCAGCATTGAGTAAAAAAGATTTTGTAGGTACCATCAATCCTGTTGAAACAAATATTATTTTATTTGAAGTAAAAGGTAGATTTATAGCAAAAAATTTAGAACTACTATTGGCCGAAAAAGGAATTAAAACTATTGCAATGACACCAACGCAAATTAGAATGGTACTCCATTTAGATATAAGTGAGGATATGGTTGCGCAAACAATTAGGGAGATTGAAGGTATATAACTACCTTTACACTCCCCCACTAACTATAGTTTAAGTTGAAATATGCTGCCAAGAATTAACCCTACTAATACTCAAGCCTGGTTTTTATTAAAGAAACATTTTGAAGATGAAATGAGCCGCAAGCACATGAGAGATTTGTTTGCAGCTGACCCCGAACGCTTCAATAAATTTTCGCTTTGTTTAGATCAAATGGTATTTGATTATTCTAAGAATATTATCAATCAAAAAACACTACAATTATTATTGCAACTGGCTGAAGAATGTAAATTACAAGACGCTATTCACGATCTTTTTGCAGGTCTAAAAATTAATGAAACCGAGCATCGATCTGTTTTACATACTGCACTTCGTAATTTTTCAGATACCCCAATTTTGGTAGATGGAAAAGATATAATGCCCAAAATTAGAAAGGTACAAGATCAAATGAAAGGTTTCTGCAACGAGGTTCACAGCGGACAATGGAAGGGCTACACCGGTAAAAAAATAAAGTATATTGTAAATATTGGGATTGGAGGTAGCGACCTTGGTCCTGTTATGGTTACTGAAGCACTTAAGCCTTATTGGATTGATGGAATAGAAACTTATTTTGTAAGTAATATTGATGGGACGCACATAGCTGAAACTTTAAAGAAAGTAACTCCAGAAGAAACACTTTTTTTAGTGGCTTCTAAAACATTTACTACTCAAGAAACCATGACGAATGCGCACACCGCTCGCGATTGGTTTTTACAACATGCTATTGAAGAAGCACATGTTGCAAAACATTTTGCAGCATTAAGTACCAATGAAAAATCGGTAACCGCTTTTGGTATTGATAAAGCCAATATGTTTGAATTTTGGGATTGGGTTGGCGGAAGATATTCATTATGGAGTGCAATTGGTTTATCAATCGCATTGACCATTGGATACGATAATTTTGAAGAATTATTAAAAGGTGCGTCAGTTGCTGATGATCATTTTAGGTCAGAAAAATTTCCTAAAAACATTCCTGTACTAATGGCATTAATTGGTATTTGGTATACTAATTTTTATGGCGCTCAAAGTGAAGCCATTCTACCATACGATCAATACCTCCATAGATTTGCAGCTTACTTTCAGCAAGCCAATATGGAGAGCAATGGTAAAAGTGTTGATAGAAATGGAAACCCCGTAAACTATCAAACCGGACCAGTAATTTGGGGCGAACCAGGCACAAATGGTCAACATGCATTTTATCAACTAATACACCAAGGCACCTTAATGATTCCTTGCGATTTTATTGCGCCTGCAAATAGTCACAATTCAATTGGTGATCATCACAATAAATTAATGTCGAATTTCTTTGCACAAACTGAAGCTTTAATGAATGGCAAATCCGAAAATCAAGTGAAGGTAGAAGGCATGAAAGCCAATAAGGATGATGATGAAATGAAAAAAATTACTCCATTTAAAGTTTTCCAAGGCAATAAACCAACTAACTCTATTTTAATTAATAAAATTACTCCTCATTCATTAGGAATGTTAATTGCATTATATGAACATAAAATATTTGTACAAGGTGTTATTTGGAATATTTTTAGTTTCGACCAATGGGGTGTTGAATTAGGAAAGCAAATGGCCAATAAAATATTACCAGAATTAACCAATGATGAAAAAGTAAAAGATCATGATGGTTCTACAAATGGTCTCATCAATGCATACAAAGCATTTAGAAAGAATAATTAAAAATGGATGGAATTATAATAAGACCTATTGAGCCCAACGACAATGCAGCAATTGCAGCAATTATTAGAACTGCATTAACTGAATTTGGGGCTAATAAACCTGGCACTGTTTTTTTTGACGATACTACCGATCACTTATATGAGTTATTTACTAACAAGCCATTAAGTGCTTATTTTATTGCATTAAAAGATAGTGTAATTGTAGGAGGCGCTGGCATTTATCCAACTGAAGGATTACCAAATGATACTTGTGAGCTAGTAAAAATGTATCTCTCTAAAGAAGCCCGTGGTATGGGTTTGGGAAGAAAAATGATTGATCATTGCTTAATGATTGCTAAGCAAAAAGGATTTGATCAAGTATACCTCGAAACAATGCCCGAGTTAAAAAAAGCTGTTGCTGTTTATGAGCAATTTGGATTCGATTATTTACAAGGACCAATGGGAAATAGCGGCCACAATGGATGCGATATTTGGATGATAAAAAAAGTGTAGTCCTACCATAATTTTGTAGGACACCAATCGCCCCATTTATTTCCTAGAAGAAATCCAATTAAAATTTCATGTGTACCTCTACTCACTGTATTAAGTCTAGAAGTTTGAACATCATAAGAATACCCAATATTAATTGAATGATTAAGGTTCACTCCTACCATTGCCGCAAAGCCATCATTGTATCTGTAAGAAGCACCTAGCCAAAGAATATCTTGGTATTGAAATTTTGCATTTACATCATAACCAATTGGTAAAGGACTGATATACCTTATTAACATAGAAGGTAAAAAAGAAACATCATCCGATATTGACATTCTGTAACCAGCACTTAAAAATAAGTGAGGCACTAATTTCCCTTGTGTTAATGAAACAGAATTATCTGAAAATGTTACATTTTGTGGAACAATTTGTTGGGCAGATAATCCAACAAAAAAATCTTTAGAATACAACCATAGGCCTGCACTCACATCTGGTTTTAATCTGTTGATTACCCCACTTCCTGCTACAGCCGGATCCACGGTGGTTGTACCAAAATCTAATTTAGAAGCATCTAAACTTAAATTGGTAAAGCCTGCAGAAATACCAGCCGACAAATTGGTTGTTGGAGATAGACCAATATGATATGCATAAGTACCATATGCTGCGAATCTATTTAAGGGACCAGTATTATCATTAATCACAGTAAATCCAACTCCAGCATGAGGATCAGCAGCAGTATAATCTCTCCAATAAGCTGTACCCCTAGGGTTTTCTCCTCTGGCTCTAAAAGTTGTAGCTGATTCTCGTTCGTAATTACTCTTTTTTAATGGACCATGAATAGTTAAGTAAGTAGTAACAGGAGCATCTTTTAAGCCAACCCATTGAATACGGTGACTAGCCTTAACATCCCAATAATTTTCAATTCCTGCAACAGCAGGATTAATTATATAATTGTTCATTATATATTGAGTATAATAAGGCCTTTGTTGTGCTTGCGAAACAACAGCTATTAAAAAAGTCAATATAAATAATATCCTTCCCTTCATTGGTTATTTAATAATTGTTATTGAACCAGAAATAATTTTTCTTCCATTTTTTGGATTAATCACATAGTAATACGTTCCTATTGGCAAAGCTTTTCCGTTTACAGTTCCATCCCAATCTACATCATATCCAACAGTACTAAATATTGGTTGTCCATATCTATTATAAACATCTACTGTTGCACCAGGGTAACTTTCTAAATACTGAATTCTCCATCTATCATTAATACCGTCTCCATTTGGTGTGAACGCATTTGGAACAATTGGTGCCAATAAAAGTTTAATAAAAATAGTATCTGTTACCATACAACCACCAATACCAGTTAAATTTAATCGGTACGTAATATCTCCCAATGGAGTTGTAACCGGTATAGAATCGATATCGCTACTTAAGTAAGTAGGTGGAGTCCATAAATAAGTTAAGTTATTACCATATACATACTTAGGCCTAATAATATATGACCCACCTTCAAGTACATTGGCTTTTAGAATTAAGGTTAGTTTAGGATATGGATATACAATAACTTCTTTGTTTACTGTATCACTTACACAACCCTGAGCATTAAAGAAATAATAGCTAATATTAAATGTACCAGAATCAGTAAATTGTCTTTTTGGATTTTGTAATACAGAATTAAACCCACCTGCTAAATTCCAATTCCAACTTACAGCTGCGCTAGTAAGTCCATTGCCTAAATCGAGAAATTGAATAGTATCACCCAAACAAACATTTGTTGGATTAACACTAAAACTGGCTTTAGGCCAAGGATAAATGGTGGATAATACTTTTGATAAAGAATCTGTACAGCCGTCTTTGGTAGTGATTTTTAGTTTGATATTATTTGGTCCAAGCGCTATGTATTTATGTGTTGGCTCTTTTAATGTAGATGATGTTGGATCATTAATGTCGCCAAAATTCCAGCTATAACTAAACAATGCTTCTGAGTTATCAACAATAGTAGATTGATTGGTGAATGTTCCTCTCCCATCTGGCAAACAAATACTTGGTAAAGTGTAATTTATTGTAGGTAGTGGTTTTATATCTACAGATTGTTGATTGATAGTACTGATACAACCGCTATCTGTAGTTACTTGTAATGTAGCTAAGTATATTTTTGTTGTATCATACTTTTTTGTGAATGCAGTAATATTATTTGTTTGTGTTGTAGCATCTCCAAAAATCCAATTACGAGAAATGATATTACTAAAATTAGCAATAGAACTATCTGTAAAAGCAATGTCGTTTTTTTCGCAAAGCGGCGATGATACTCCCCACTTTGTAACAGGTGAAGGCCATACTTCTAGTGGTTGAAATGCTGAGTCTTTACAACCTGCAATATTTTGCACAAAATATTTAAGCGTGTCTTTTCCTACACCAGTTGTAATCGGATTTAATAACCCAATTGCATTCGTTCCTTTACCGTAATATGTTGCAGTAGAAGACAATGACGAAACAAAACTGCCCTGTGTAAGTTGTCGTGGTGCAGCATCGTAACAGATATCACGAATATCAGTAAAAGTTACTTTTGGACTATTTTTAATAGCAATAATTTTTCTAATACTTTTTCTACAGACTGATGAATTTCCTGAATAGGCTAATAGTTTAACACCAAAAAATATAGAATCAGGCGCAGAAAAATTCGCGTATAAATTAGAATAAATATCACCACCACCAATTTTTGGATTATCGTCTTTATAAAAAATCAATGGCTTATTAACCGTATCCCAAAACACATCAATTCGAGTAACATTTCCAAAATCAACTGTAGAAGTATTAATTATTCTAATAGAGTCATTGCTACACAATGGATTAGCCAATTGAACTTCAAATTTAGGATTAGGGATACTTCCATTAACTGTAAATGAACTTCTTAAAGAATCTATGCAACCATTATTAGAAGTAACTTTTAATTGAACAAAATAATTGCCTACCGTATTGTATTTAGGTGCAGGATTTTTTGAAGTTAATATACTATTTAAAAAAGTTGGCCCAGGACTAATGGCGGGTGTTCCATCATTTAATTTCCATGCATAAATAAACTGAGATTCTGTTCCATCAGCAATTTTTGATGAGTCTTGAAAAGGAGCATTTGCATCCGCTAAACAAACATCCGGAATTATAAATCCAACTTTAGGTAATGGATTAATTATGAATTGGGTTGGCAAACGAAATGTATCACTAATACAACCAGTATTACTTTCAGTTACTAGAAAAGGATTTTTATTTCCCCATGCATTATAGGTTGTACTCCTTGATGTATTAGCTGTTAATGTATCAGTAGCAGTTCCGTTATCGAGGTTCCATGTATAACGAGTAATTGTATTTGATGCATTGCCTGCCCCTACTGTTGATGCATCTGTAAAAACAATATTTCCATTTTCGCACCTTAGTGTTGAAGCAGTAAATGATGCAATTGGTTTGGCAGATAAATTAACTGGTTTAGTAACAGTAGCTATACATCCGAAATCGGTAATACTAGTTAGTTTTACAGTATAATTATTAGCACTTGCAAATGTTTTAGTAGGATTTTGAATATTGTTAGTAGTCGCATCCCCAAAATCCCATATCCAACGTACAATTGGATTATTAATTCCATTAGACAAATCAGTAAAACTTACAGGAGCTGTAAAACAATTATTGGTAGCAACTTTAAAATCTGCAATTGGAGGAGCATTCACAACTACATTATCGGTAATCTCTTGTTCATTTGTATTGCTACACCCATCAGACTGCGGCAAAGTTGTTGTTGTAGTTATCTTAATAGGATATGTTCCTGCAACTGTAAATATGTATGATTGTGGCACTCTGTATAAATAATAAGTTTTACCATTTGACACATAGGTAGAATCGTATTTATTTGGGCTTGCATTTGGCACATAAGGAAATTTTTGTGGCCCTGTTAAACCAGCCACTCCGTTATAATCCAATTCGATTTTTTCCGGCTGATAAGTTAATGCTAAATTAACTTTGAAAGGAGAATTACTACATGTTGCAGAAAAAGAAACATTACTAGAAGAGAATTCATTTGAAATAGAAACAGGTGGATTTAGATCAACAACATTAGTTCCAGCGTTGTATCCATAACTTTCAACATTTCCCATTCCATAGGCTATCGCTATAAAACCACTATCAGCTTGAATATTATGACTAGGGTTGGTTAAGGTACTAGTAGTTACGTTTTCCCTTAAATAGGAATAGATGGAATTTGGGATATTCGTCCAAAGTGAGGCTGGCACTGCACCATCAATTTTTAAACTAGCAGTGTTAGCAGTTTTCATTAACACGTTTAAATAGTGGACCGTAATATTGGTATTAGGAGGAGTTAAATCTCTTCTTGCTGAAACCACGGAAACATTATTAATTGTTTGTTCTAATGGGTTAATAGTCACTATTTCTGGATCGCCAATATTGCTTCCATCACAACTTTGAGAAGTCATGTATTGTACTACTAAAATGGGTTTATCCGAAGAAATAATATTGGGTTGACTACTTGCAAAGTCATAGAAACTGTTCTGTTTTAGAGTTAACGAATTTATTACTGTCCCATTAAGATTAACTATCGTAGTAGGGTCTTTAACAATGATTCGATAAACATCACCCTGTTTTTGTGCAAAAGGAGCTGTTATATAATTTCTTCCCCAAGCATTGGAAGGAAAAACTTGTTGAAATAAATTGTCTCCTCCATTTCCACTAGTAACTGTTGGTGAGCAGAATCCTGTCCAGCTTGAACCAGTAAAAACAGCGATTGGTTTACAGGCTGAACTACCTGTAGAAATACTTCTAATAGTAGAACCAGTTAAATCTGATAATGCTTGAACTTGATAAACATCACCTTTATTGAGTGTAATAGTAAAAGGCACCCCAGCTATTCTTGTAGGTACTCCTGAACTATTAGCAATTAATTTAAATTCTACATTAGTGTTATCCTCGGTGGCAACTACAGTAATTTGACTTCTCCCATTTGTATTAATTTGAGTAAAGCTGAGGGCAATATATTCCTTACCCAATACATTGGTGGGGAATATCAAACTAGATCCAGATCGAGCTGCATTCAAAACATGCGCATAAACTACAACCGGTTTTCCAGAAATCACCCGAATACCTTTAGCTGTTCCTACGCCATCGGCTTGGGCGTTATAAACATTATAAGTTGCTGGAAAGATTTGTACTACTGTTGCTTGATTTGCAGTAACCGTAAACGGAATTACTTTGCCATCTAATTGAACTTCACCAGTTGTATTTTCTGTTGAAGATATATATAATGCCATTCTTGAAGTAAGCCCATCAATATGTGCAGGGTAAGCAATCCAAAAATCCTTCCCCTTATTAGAAAAATCCTGCGCATTTATTTGCCCAACCGTGCAAACTACCAATAAACAAAAAAACAGTCTACATAACTTCATTACTATCGGGGGACTTTAATTCATTTTACAGCCATTAAAAATACGCTTTCAACACTAAATATCACCAAAAGATGCATAAAAATCGGCTAATGTTGCTTTTTATCAGTTTAAAAATCAATTGATTAAAGCTATTTAACAATTGTTACCGATCCACTAATAAAAGGTTTCCCATTTTTGGGATTTGCAATAAAATAGTATGTGCCAATAGGCAATGGCTTTCCCGACTTGCTTCTCCCATCCCATGGTATTGTATAATTAATTGAAGCGTAAACTAACTGACCGTATCTATCAAAAACATCAACCGTTGCATCGGGGTAACGCTCCAATTGCTGAATTATCCAAGTATCATTAATACCATCTCCATTTGGTGAAAAAGCATTCGGCGCTTTTGGTGGCTTTAATACCAAAACAAAAATGTCTTTCGAAACCGTACATCCTCCATCACCAGTTAACTTCAACGTATAAGTAATATCATCTGGAGCTGAGCAAATTGGAGATACCACCGTATTATCAGTTAAATAAGTACCAGGTGTCCATAAATAACTCAAATTATTACCAAATAATGAATCGGGGACTAATGGAATAGGCTCTCCAAAAAATAAATTTTGGCGGGCTTTTAAAAATAATTTCGGGTTGGGAAATACAGTAATGGTAGACTTTGCAGTATCGCTAATACAACCATCGGCATTCGTAAAAAACAAACTGATATTAGCAATACCTGAATCGGGGAATTGCCTTTGTGGACTTCTCAGTAATGAATTAGTACCAGATCCTAAACTCCAATTCCACACAATCCCAAGACTAGATATACCATTGCTTAAGTCGGAAAAATTAACGGATTGTCCCACACAAATTTGAGTAGCGGATTGAGCATATTTAGCTTTGGGTTGAGGAAAAACCATTATAGTTTGCTCACTAAAGTTTACGCAAGCTCCTCCACCTGTATAGGCAACAAAACGAATGGTGTAAGTTTGTGCATTGGGCAATTGTAAATCTGGATACTTATGTTCATAAATTTTATCTGCCAATGGATCATTATCTGTTTCAACTATTGTGGGGCTTCCAAAATAGTCCCAATAAATTTCTACTTTAGCAATAGAACCAATATCAACTGTTGATTTGTTTTGTATTTTAACTGGCAACGGATTACAAAATGGGGTGTTACCAATTACATTAAAATTGGCTTTCGGGGTAGATCCATTTACAAAAAATGATTTTGTTGCAGTACTCACACATCCTGAACTAGAAGTAACTTCCAATGTAACTTCATAAGGGCCTGGTGCAGGATACCTAACCTGTGGACTTTTTATGATTGATGTAGCTGGATTACCAAGAGGGAAAGTCCACTTACGCGTTAATGGCAAACCTGCAACACTTGAAACAGTGCTTTCATCATTAAACGGTGCAAATGCATCATCCAAACATACTTTAGGCGTTTTAAAAATAACAGATGGCGTAGGTTTTATAGAAAAAATTGGTTTGAACGGATCACTAGGGCAACCAGTATTAGATCGAACTATTAAACCAATATCTTTTACTCCTTCGGTAGTATATTGTTTTGTTTGATTAACACTTATTGTTAGTGTATCTGATGGAAATCCATTATCGAAATTCCAAACCCATGATTTAATGGTATTGTTATTTGGCCCCGCTACCAGTGTAGAAACATCACTAAATATTATATCTGTATTTAAGCAATTAGGAGTGGAAAAATTAAATTGAGCAATAGGTTTATTAGAAAGCTCTACTGTTTTAGTAATCGTTGCAACACAACCAAAATCGGTTATTGAAGTAAGTTTTACAGAACTTGTATATCCATTAATTGTTCTAGCAATATTTTGAGTTGTTGCAATAGGACCAGATCCAAATTCCCAAAACCATTTATACACTGGTCTACCAAATCCATTGGTAGAATCGCTAAACAACACACTGGTATTGATGCAGCCATTGGTGTTAATAGAAAAATTAGCAATTGGAGGTTCATTTACAATTACTACGTCATTAATTTCTTGATCATTATTATTACTACAACCATCCGACTGCGCAATGTTTGCAGTTGCAGTTATTGTAACCGGAAAACTTCCAATCTTCTTAAACTTATAAGTATTAGGAACATAATAAACATAAAAAGTTTTTCCATTAGAAGTATAAGAAGAATCTGGTACAACTGGAGGTGTATAAGTGAAAGGATTAGTTCCAGTTAGATCTGCATTACTCCCAAAATCAATTTTTAGTTTGGTAGCTAAATAAGGAATTGAAACAACCACTTTAAATGGCGCATTGGTACAAGTTGCCGAGTAATTTATACCACTACTTGCAAATTCATTTTTGATAGTTATAGGTGGATTTAAATCTATAATATTGGTTCCTGCATTGTATCCATAACTTTCAAAGTTTCCAAATCCGTATGCTATTGCATTGAACCCACTATCAGAATACAAAGCATGAGATTGGGCCGATGTTACAGGAATAATTGCATAAGAATAATTGGGTTCATTAGGGTGTGGAAGAAAAGAAGTGCCGCTTATTCCATCTAAAGTAAAACTACTTACACCATTATTTTTAATAATCACATTAATATAACTCTGAATGATCTGGAAACTACCAGCAGAAAAAAGGGTGATTTTATTTATCGTTTGTTCAACAGGACTTAAATAGATCATTTCAGGATCACCAGCACCAGTATTACCTTCTACGTTTTGGGTAGTAAAATATTGTGATACTAAAATTGGCTTATCGGCTTCAATTAAATTGGGGATTGGACTATTAGCTCCAAATTGATTGCCATTTTTAAATTGATAATAAAATCCATTTCTTAAAGTTGATGGATCTAAAATAACTCCGTTTAAACGCACTACAGTAATAGGATCTTTAACACTAACCCTAAAAAAATTATTTGGTTGAGAGCCTGAAGGTGCAGTTAAGTATTTTGTACCCCATGCATTAGAAGGGAATGCTTGTGCAATTATGTTATCAGAAGAACCATTACCTGTTGTCGGAGCCAAATTTATTTTACCTGATCCTGAAAAAACTGCAATGGGCTTACAACCTCCATTTGGTCCGCTTGAAATAATGGAACGAATACGAGATCCAGTAAGATCTTCCCCAACCGTTCCGCTCGTATTTCCCATTACATTGTAAATTTGACCTTTATTTAATTTAAAAGGAAGTACTCTTGGAACACCAACAGGCAGACCGTTCAAGTTATTAGCACTAGCTGTAATTTCAACAGTAGTACTGTCTTGTGTTGCAATTATAAAGAAAAATGCATGCGATAAATCTTCATTTGAGCTTTGAGTATAACCTACAGAATAATATTCCTTTCCTAAAGTATTTGCAGGGAATAGAATTGAAGCACCAGATACATTCTCATTAAATATATGGGCATAAGCAACAATTGGACGATCACTTGTAACGTGAATACCAAAATCTGAAAGTCCAGGATTTAAAAGTCGAATATCTTGTGATCCCGACTTAGGGAGTGGTTCAGTTATGGTAACCTGATTAGCGGTTACTTTATATGTTTTAGCATATCCAACACCTGGAACTTCTACTAAAACATTGGCATCTTGATCGGATGTAAAATAAAGAATTAAATTCTGGCCATTGTTGGCAAATTGAAGTTTTCCTACTGGCATTCGTATATGATATCCATACCCAAGCCAAAAATCCCTCCCTTTATTAGAAAAGTCTTGAGCATTAGTATAATAAGTGGATAAGATCATCCAGAAACACAAAATCAGTCTGCTTTTCATCATTGCAATATGCAAATTAACACCTTTAATGCTACTTGGTTTAAAGACGCTATAATTGTGTTAAGTGTTGCTTTTTAAATAAGTTAAAGCTGATGGTCCAACACAAAACAAAAGATCCAAAATACTCAAATTGGGCATAAACCCAATTCTATCTTCAAAAACCTGGGTATACTTTATTGGATCCGACGATGATTGATAGTTTTTGGGCAAAATGGTATTTCTAGCGTCATAAGTATCTTCAGAAGGAGTAAGTTGATATTGGTTGGTAAAATGGATTTGAGGAGAGGATTTCAATTTATTGAGTACCCATTGCATTAGCTCCCAATTTAGGTCGAACAAGAAAACTGGCTTCTTTTCTAAAATTGCAAAAAGAGCTTCTTTATAGAATTCGAAAAAGGGAGCTCGATTATAGCAAGCTTCAAAAGATCGACAATGATGGACTACCCAATTTTCGGCGTATGCAATTTTTACCTCTTTAAAAAGGGTGGTTTGGTTTCTTCCATTTTCTAAGGGAACCGATAATTGAAGCAATCCATTTGATCCGGGAATGATACATCTATTGCGAAAACTCATTTTTTGGAAGTACTCATATTTTTCTATTTCAATATACGAGTAATAAAATAACATTTTATAGTAGTTAATTGTTCCTAAGTATTGATTTTCAATTAGTAATGATTTCATTTTTAATACTTCTGATGAATTTATGCAATTGTTCTAATATATCGAATTATAAATAATTTTATTATTATTTTAAATTCTAAATAATAATCATAAGTATTTATAAGTCAGCTATTTATTATAATATTTAATTACTAAATATTATAGTTCCATTTTTTAAAACAAAATTTGAATAAATAACTAATTTTATTAGCAATACAATGTACAATAAAATCTCCTTAAATTGCATAAAAAATATCAATTTGAGAACTACCCTACTTTCGATAATAATCTTGTTAATTTTAGCTGGATGCGCAAAACCAAAGGATTTTGAATACAGAGATGTGCGAAACGTTAAAATGAATTCCCTCGGCTTTAGTCAGTCTTCCCTCTCCTTCGAAATAGTATATTATAACCCTAATCAATTTGGGGTTGACCTCCGAAAAGTGGATAGTGACATTTATATTGATAGCTTATTTCTTGGTAAATTTCAATTAGATACCATTATGCACATCCCTCGAATGAGCGAGTTTTCATTGCCTTCATCTATTCAGCTAGACATGCAAAATTTGCTAAAGCACTCAGCAAGTATGCTTTTTCGTAAAGAAGTATTAATTCAGGCGAGAGGCACCGTAAGAGTTGGGAAAGGAGGTATTTTTAAGACTGTACCATTTAATTACGAAACAAGGCAAGCACTCAATTTATTTTAATTATAAGGCTGTATATGGCAGGGTTTCTTGGGTTGTGGACCTCCACCTTCATCGGATCTTTTGCAAATTGGAGGTAGTTTTTTATATGCTTCTGGCTCGGCTTTTTCGGCATCAGCATCAAATCCTGCGTTATTTAATGCTGTTCTAATTGTACTTTCATTAGTTCTATCAGGCCAAAACTGCACTTTAATTTCGCCTTGTAAGAGGTTTATCTTCCACTGAATCATACCAGATTCCATATTGGCTTTATTCGCAACTACTAAATACTTCTCTAGTCTTTCCTTACACTCCCAGCATTTTAAGTTAGCCGATTTAATGGTAACCCATTTTTGTTTATCCATTTGAGCATTAACAGTAATTGTCAAAAATAGAGTTGCATACAATAAAAGTTGTTTCATATTACATTCAGTTTATTCATAATTCATAATTCTTAATTCTCAATTCTTACACCCCCCATCCCGCAGGATCCTTGCTCCAATTCATCAACAGCGCTTTATTTTCTGGAGTAACAATTCCTTTCTCAATGGCCAAATCTATCATTGTTTTATAATTGGTAAGTGATCTTGTGATAACATTTGCATTCTCGAAAGCTTTTACCGCCAAATCAAACCCATAATTAAAAATAGAAACCATTCCAACAATCTCCACTCCTGCATCCCTCAAAACATCTACAACTTGTAAGCTACTTTTGCCAGTTGAAATAAGATCTTCAATAACCAATACTCGTTGCCCTTTTGTAAAATTACCTTCAATTTGATTGCCTAATCCGTGTTCTTTGGGTTTTGGACGAACATAAATAAATGGTAATTTTAATTGATCAGCAGCCATAATACCCCAAGGTATTCCCGCTGTTGCAACACCTGCCAATGATTCTGCTTCTGGAAAATGTTCAAAAATTACATTACAAAGCTCGCTTTTTATAAAATCGCGTATGTATGGGAATGATAAAACCTTTCTATTATCGCAATAAATAGGACTTTTCCAACCGCTAGCCCATGTAAAAGGCTTATCTACACTCAATTTTACTGCTTCTACCTGTAACAATTTTTCTGCAACGGCCATTTCGTTTGTCATCCTACGAATGTAAAACCATTTTTGAATTGGAAAATGACAAAATTTTATTGAGTTTTGATAATATGGATAAAAAGCGAATAATTGCTGCCGGTGGATTGGTTACCAATGAAAAAAACGAAGTATTAATGATCTTTAGAAGAGGCTTTTGGGATTTACCAAAAGGCAAACTAGATAATGGCGAATCTATTGAAGCATGCGCATTGAGAGAAGTAAAGGAAGAAACGGGACTATCAACTATTCAATTAGGCAAATTTATTTCAATAACGCTACACGAATATTTTGATACTTATTTAAAAGAAGAAGTAATTAAAGAAAGTAATTGGTACCATATGAAGATACTTGGAGATCCAATTTTAATTCCACAAACCGAGGAAGATATTACGTTAATTAAATGGGTGCCTTTGAAAGAATTGCCTGAATATTTTACAAAAACCTACCCCAATATTATTGAAGTAATCACCCTTTTTTCTTCAGAATAGCCACTGTAAGTCTACTTATACAAATCATCTTACCTGTTTCTTCATAAATTTTTATTTCCCAAACTTGTGAAGATGCTCCTATATGTAATGGATGAGTAATTCCAGTTACCAATCCAGATCTAGCGCTTCTTAAATGGTTGGCATTTATTTCTTGTCCCACACAAATAAATTGATCGGGATCTATAACCAGAGCTGCTGCAACACTACCCAAAGTTTCTGCTAAAGTAACAGAAGCCCCTCCATGCAATAGTCCATAAGGTTGTTTAGTTCTATGATCTACGGGCATTGTAGCTTTAAGAAAATTGTCTCCAATTTCAGAAAACCGAATTCCGATATAATCACCCATTGTATTTTTTCCTAAGCCTTCAAAATCTTTCAAGCTCAAATCTTTCTTAAACCAAATCATCACTGTATAATTATTTTATTTGTTCAACGTATTATTAACTGCGTCGGGCAAAAATGGAGAAGCATTACCTCCATTCCGAATGATATCTCTTACTATAGTTGAAGCCACTGATGTGTACTTAGGTTCGCCAGTTAAAAAAATAGTTTCAATATTGCTATCCATTGTTCTATTGGCGTCTGCAATTGTTTTTTCGTATTCAAAATCACTCACGTAACGAATACCTCTTAAAATAAATCGAGCTCCAATTATTTTACAGTAATGAACAGTTAAACCATCATATACAACACTTTCTACACGGGGTTCATTTTTATAAATTTCGTTGAACCAAGCCATTCTTTGCTCAGCACTAAACATGGGGGTTTTAGAGGAATTGATACCAATTCCAACCACTACCTTATCAAACAAAGGCAACGCTCTATTGATAATATCAGTGTGACCAAGTGTAACAGGATCAAATGTTCCTGGAAATAAACAGATTCTTTGCATATTATTTATTTTTAATCACTTTCCCTTCCAGCTAACAAGTAAAGCACCGCCATTCTTACTGCAACTCCGTTTTCTACTTGGTTAAGTATGATGGAGTATTTTCCATCCGCCACATCGCTATCTAACTCTACACCTCTGTTAATTGGCCCAGGATGCATTATCACAATATCTTTTCCTAGGCTCTCTAAATTTTTCTGCTTAATGCCGTATACTAAATTGTATTCTCTTAGAGAAGAAAATAAAGGTTGGTTCTGGCGTTCTAATTGTATGCGTAATACATTGGCAACATCGCACCATTTCAACGCTTCTTGTAAGTTATAAGTAACACGAACACCTAAAGCCTCACCAATATAAGTTGGAATAAGTGTAGGCGGACCAACAACCATTATTTCGGCACCCATTTTCTTCAGCAAATACATATTACTCAAAGCCACTCTGCTATGCATTATATCGCCAATGATTGCAACTTTTAACCCTTCCAGCCTACCCAATTTTTCCTTCATAGAAAACGCATCTAACAATGCCTGCGTTGGATGTTCGTTAATTCCATCGCCGGCATTTACAATTGCTGCAGGAATATGTTTGGCCAAAAAATGAGGAGCCCCAGAAGCACTATGGCGCATTACCACCATATCTACCTTCATGCTTAAGATATTATTTACAGTATCTAATAATGTTTCACCTTTTGCAGCGGAAGAGCTGCTTGCAGAAAAATTTAGCACATCAGCAGAAAGTCGCTTTTCGGCTAACTCAAAAGACATTCTAGTTCTTGTAGAATTTTCATAGAACAAATTGACAATCGTAATATCTCTAAGAGACGGTACTTTTTTAACTGGCCTTTGTAAAACCTCCTTAAACTGTTCTGCAGTAGATAAAATAAGTTGGATATCCTCCTTCGTGAGGTCTTTAATACCAAGTAAGTGTTTGGTAGATAGTTTCATTAAAAATCAAAGCTAATTAATATTTATTAAACAAGTACCACTTCGTCTTTTTCTGCTGTTTCGCTCCAGTTAACTTTTACCCTGTCAGAAACAATTGTATCAATTGCTTTACCCGAATAATCGGGCTGAATGGGAAGTTCACGACTAAACCTACGATCTATCAATACACACAAAGAAACCTTTGAAGGCCTCCCAAAATCGAGCAGAGCATCAAGAGCCGCACGAATTGTTCTACCGGTATACAATACATCATCTATCAAAACAACTGTTTTTCCTTCAATACTAAATGGAATATCCGTTGAATTGGCAATATGCAGTGCTTTTCGCACATCATCTCTGTAAAAAGTAATGTCGAGCTTGCCGTAATTAATTTTTTGGGTAGGAAGTAGGTTTTTTAGTTCTGCCACTATCCTATCGCTCAAAAAAATTCCCCTTGGCTGAAGCCCAATGATCACTGCATTTGCAAGCGCTTTATTGTTTTCCAAAATCTGGTGAGCAAGTCGCTTTACGGTGAGCGCAATTTGCTGTTCAGATAAAATAGTCTTCAAGTTGTAAATTTTATTAAAAATAATGGCTTTCTTTCAAACCAAAGCGGTTTTATTCAACTGGTTCTTTATTACTTTGCGCATCATGCTGCGTTTACAAGAACTAGAACTAGTACAATTTAGGAATTACCAACAACAAAAATGGGTATTTAATGAACGAATTATTGGCATTTGTGGCATGAATGGAGCAGGAAAAACCAATTTATTAGATGCCATTTATTACTTGGGATTCTCTAGAAGTTATTTTTCTAGAACAGATGCCCAAAATATTCAACATGGAGCTATTGGAATGAGATTGTCGGGAAATTATATTTTAAAAAATGAACCCACTAATATTACTTGTATTATAAGAGAAAATAACCGCAAAGAATTATTGGTTAACGAGGAAATGTACAAAAAAATGTCGGAGCATATAGGCAAGTACCCATGTGTTATGATTGCCCCCGATGATGTTGATTTAATTACAGGAAGTGGTGAAGCACGAAGAAAAATGATTGATAATATTTTATCGCAAACCGACAGAAATTATTTGAATCAATTAATTACCTACACAAGGGTTTTACAACAGCGAAATAGTTTTTTAAAGCAGGCAGAAGATAAAGGAGTTGACCAAACATTGCTTCAAATATTAAATGATCAATTGATTAAAGCTGGAGAAATAATTTATTCAATCAGAGTAAATTTTCTTGCTCAATTTATTCCCGCAGTAATTAATCGTTACACGGAAATTGCTGGCAAATCGGATGGCATAAATATGCAATACGAAAGTCAGTTACACGAAACATCATTCTCCAAATTATTGGCAACTAGTTTTTCTAAGGATTTAATTTTACAAAGAACTACAAAGGGTATTCATAAAGACGATATTTCATTACAAATTGATCAGTATCTATTTAAAACCGAAGCATCTCAAGGGCAACGGAAAAGTTTATTGTTTGCTTTAAAACTAGCAGAATGGGAATATATTAAAGAAAAAATTGGCTTTGCTCCTATTTTATTGCTTGATGATGTTTTCGAAAAACTTGATGAAAATAGAATGTTTCAACTGCTTAATAGGGTTTGTAGTAATTCTTATGGACAAGTTTTTATATCTGATACACATGCCGATAGGCTAAAGCAAAAGTTAAAACAAACTGGAATAGCATTTCAGTTGATAGAATTATAGAATAGTATTAACTTTACACCATGTCTGAAATGCATATAGGAGCAGCTTTAAAAGGATTTATCCGAAAGAGCCATTTAAAAAATGGAATTAGGGCTGTGCAAATAGAAGAAATATGGGAGCAATTAATGGGAAAAACCATTGCTAAGTACACCGAAAAAATTCAGATCATTAATAGAAAATTATTCATTCATACCAACGTTGGTCCTCTTAAGAATGAACTACAATACCAGAAGCCGCAAATTATTGCGAGAGTAAACGAAGCTTTTGGCGAAGAAATTATTATCGAAGTGATCATTCGATAATTGAGACAATATTTATGTAAGTCTTACTCGTGGATCTATTACCCCATATAATAAATCTGCCAAAATATTTACCAAAACAAAAAAAGCAGCGGTAACCAATACACTGCCCATTACAACAGGGAAATCTAATTTTTCCAAAGCATCAACAGTTACTTTTCCAATTCCTTTCCATCCAAAAATATATTCAACAAAAAATGCACCCGCCAATAATTCGGCAAACCAGCCAGTAATTGCAGTTATTACAGGGTTAAGTGCATTGCGCAAAGCATGGCGCCATAATACAATTCGTTTATTAAGTCCTTTTGCATAAGCAGTTCGAATATAATCTTGACTAAGCACATCTAACATGGAACTTCTAGTTAATTGCGTAATAATTGCTAATGGTCTAATACCCAATGTAAATGCTGGTAAAATTAAACTTTTTAAAGAAATCTCTTTACCTAAAAATGGATCAATAAAAAATAAACTGCCTGTCATTTGTAATCCTGTAATATTATTCAATACAAATCCAAATAAATAAGCTACTACAATACCCATAAAAAAAGATGGAGCTGATATTCCTAATACACTTGCAAATACTGCAGAGGTATCCATCCAAGTATTGTGCTTTACTGCAGCTAATACACCAAGTGCTATTCCAACGATTGTAGCAAATAACATGGCTGCCACTGTTAAAATAAGTGTCCCTGGCAATGCTTCTGCAAGCACAACACCAACTGGTTTTTTAGTTTGATAAGACCTTCTTAAATAAGGCACTTTTATACCAAATTGTAAATCATTCCCAACAAAAAATCCTTTTAATTTTTTAGATTCTATTTCAGTTTTTTTATGAATACTAATTGGAGACACATCATTTAAATATAAAATAAATTGTTTCCAAGTTGGTTGATCCAACGCTAGTTCTTTGCGAATATTCTGAATAGTAGCACTATCACCTGTTTGACCTAATACCAATCTTGCAGGATCTCCAAAACCCTGAAATAAAAAAAATACAAGTGTAACTACTCCTAGTAAAACGAGTAGTCCGTATGCGAATTTTTTAATTAAGTAATTGAACATTTACTTTAGTTAAAATTTACTAGTTTATCAAAATCCAAATAACTGCACTTCTCTAATATGGTTGCTCCTTGCATTAAAAAATAAGTTGGCTTTACTCTTGCTGCAGTTTTTAAAACAGTAGCATCGCAGCTCAACACATTAAATGCCGGTAATTGATCTTTAATTTTTGAAGCTTCTGCAGTAACAATAAATATGGGGATAGATTGCTTATTAAGCATTGGAGAAAGTTTCATTAAACTTTGTTTCCACTTTTCTATTTCATTCCCATCTAATACCATCAATAAAATATATTTACCCGGCAACTGAAAAATTGCTTCTGTTGTATCGGTTTGATTAGCTGTTTGTAATGAAAAATCTACAATTTTTGGTTTTAGTCCATTTCCTTTTTTAACAACCCGATCTTTTCTGTCTATATACAAATAACTCGAATCGAAATCTGCTGGAAAATGCTCTTGATCGAACTGTAATTGTTTGCCATTTTTTTGATAAACAAATTCAATTGAAACACTATCATTGGTTGCTCCTTCGGGCATTTTCATTTGCTGTATAATATTGTTCCCTTTTTTATAAGGCAAACAATCTACAAAAGGCAGGTGTTGCAATACATACCATTGTAAAAAACAACAAATACCTACTGTAACAAATAATAAAACAAATGAAGCCGTAGGTTTAAATATCGGAGTGATTTTAGATTGTACTAATACTAAAATAAGGATCAAGAAAAACAAAACAATGTCTTTACCAAATGATTGAGCAGCGGTTAATGGAATACAATCGCCAAAACAACCACAGGTTTTTATTTTTCCAGAAAACAATGCAAATCCAGTAAGGAATGTAAAAAAAATAATGAGCAATAACAATAGCCAGCTAAACAATTTCATCCTCCAACCAATAATTACAGCAACGCCTGCTAGCACTTCAAATACATTCATCCCTAAAGAAAAAAACAAAGCATAATCATTTAAAAAATGCAGATTCAATACCTCAAAAAACTCCTGCATTTTATAACTAAGCCCAACAGGATCATTTACTTTTATCAATCCAGAGAAGATAAATAGCAAGCCAACAATCCATCTAATAACTAATTGTAATAATTTCATATTGAATGTTTTCCTTCCTCTATCAAAATCAAAGCAAATGCAGCATAATTAATAATATCAACATAATTGGCATCTATACCTTCACTAATCAACGTTGTACCGTGGTTCTTTAGAATTTGTTTGATGCGCAATAATTTTACTAAAATTAAATCGGCAAAACTTTCTTGACTCATTTCTCTCCATGCTTCACTGTAATCATGATTTTTAGAGAGCATTGTGTCTTTTGCTAATTGAACATTTGTTTTATACAAATTAGCTGTTGCATCAACTGCTAATTCATCAACTGTTGCATTGTTAATGTTAAGTTGAATTAATCCAATTACAGCGTAGTTTAATATCCCTTTGAATTCAGATTGAATATCATCACCTACTTTCTGAGTTTTCAGGTCTTGTATATTTCTGATACGAAGTGATTTAATAAAAATCTGATCAACCACAGAAATGGTTCTTAAAACCCTCCAAGCAGTACCATAATCCTTGGTTTTCTTAATAAATATATCGTAACAAGTTGCTACTGCCTGATCGTATTGATTATTTGTATTGAACATCATATATCTTTGATTCAAGTGCAATTTAACTGAATAGAGCAAATGTTTACACTTAACTGCAAAGGAAGTTTATTTACAATTGATCAACCTCAAATTATGGGGATAATCAATGCAACCCCCGACTCGTTTTATAGCGGTAGTAGAATATCATCTATTGATATTGCTTTAGAAATGGCGGCTACAATGATTGGTGAGGGAGCTAGTATTTTGGATATAGGCGGACAAAGTACTAGGCCTGATGCATCAATAATTAGCGAAGAAGAAGAGCTATCAAGGGTTTTACCTGTAATTAAAGCCATTCATAGCGCTTTTCCGAGTACTTATTTATCTATCGACAGTTATTATCCTTCCGTGGTGATTGAAGCTGTTAATGCGGGCGCATCATTGGTAAATGATGTTAGCGGAGGAAGGTTTTATACAAATATGTTGTCTACAGTTGCTGCTTTAAAAGTACCTTATATCTGTATGCATAGCACTGGCGATGCTAAAAGTATGCATGAGAAAAAGGGATTCGATAATATTACGCTTGAGTTGGTTAATTATTTTATTGAGCGAATTAAAGCTTGCAATAATGCAGGAATTATTGATATAATTATAGATCCAGGATTTGGATTTGGTAAAACAATTGCCAATAATTTTAAGCTGTTAAAAGAATTGAGTGCATTGCAAATATTGAATAAGCCATTATTATTAGGGGTTTCCCGTAAATCAACTATTTACAAAACAATCGGAACTTCTGCAGAAGAATCTTTAAATGGAACAACGGTATTAAATACAATTGGCTTGATGAACAAAGCAAGTATTTTACGAGTTCACGATGTAAAAGAAGCAGCGGAAGCAATCAAATTAGTTAATTCGGTACAAGGCATTAGGCACTAGGCATATAGGCATTGGTGAAAATAAAAAAAGGTATATGCATCTTTCGACACATATACCTTATAAACAAATGACTATTTAAGTGTCTACCCTTCCACTGGCTCAGGGTGACAAGAATTAACTATTGCCCAATGACTATTGCCCAATAACTAATGCCCAATAACTAATGCCCAATGCCCAATGCCCAATGCCCAATGCCTATTGCTTAGGCGCTCCCTGAGGTGCTTGTGGCATTGCAGGTTGTACTGGTTGAGGTGTAGGAACCGTTACATCCAAAATTTCCACATCAAATATTAACATAGCATATGGAGGAATAACTGGTGCACTTCCATTAGGACCATAACCTAATAATGCAGGAATATACAATTTACCTCTTCCCCCTTTACCAAAATAACGTAAACCTTCATCCATTCCTTTGATTACACTATTACCACCAATAAGAACGCTTAAAGGTTGTTTACTTTGTGAATCTTGGTCCATATTACCATCAAATTTCTTTCCATCCATAAAAGTACCTCTATACATAACAGAAGCCTGCTTTCCTGAATCAGCTTTAGCATTTTGATCACCAGCTGCAGTAATTTCTACGAAAGCACCTGAAGGTGTTTCAATAGTTTTAACTCCTTTTTTAGTGATAAAATCTTTTATTTCTTTAGCTTCCCTTACTTTTTCAACATCCATTTCTTTTTGATAATCAGCCATCATCAACTCTTGTGTTTTAAAGGTTTTGATTACCTCTACTTTACCATTGATTAAATCTTTTTGCTTAAAAATAGCATTGTATTCAAGCATACCTAATTTCTTCAAAGTATCTACATTCATTACAAAATCAACCTTGTCACCTGGAGCAATTTTGTTGATGATTTCGATAAAGCTGTGCTTACTCATACGAGAAGTATCAACCATAAAATACACTGGGATTCTTCCGAAAGAACTGCTTAATACAGAATCTTTTGCAGGGAGTTTGTACTCAACATGCATTTTAACGAATTGACCTTGTTTTAATAATTCCTTACTGCTGCCTTTGGTAATTTTATAAGCTAAACCAGTAGGTGTTTTTTCATATTGATTACAGCTTGCAAGCAATACAACCGCTGCCAAGAGCGTGATAGTAATTCTCCTCATTTTTTATTTATTGTAGTTGATTTTTATACGTTTTTATTACTTCTTTAAAATCTAAAACTGTTTGTTCAATTGATTTACTACTTCTGCCTCCAGATGCATTTGCATGACCACCTCCTTCAAAATGATTTCTAGCAAATTGGTTTACATCAAACCCTCCTTTACTTCTAAAACTCCACTTTCTTTCTTCGTCTCTATCAATCACTATTGCTCCAAATTTAATGCCTTTAATAGTTAATAGATAATTAACCAAACCTTCAGAATCACCTGTTTTAATACTATATTTTTGTAAATCTTGACGTGTAATATACATTAAAGCTACATTAAACTCGTACAAAACTTCCATTCTATTCATTAATGCAAACCCAATGAACCGAAGTCTGTTCTCTAAAAAATTATCATAAATATGGTTATGAACATCTGCATGTTGAAATCCGGTTTCTTTTAATCTTGCAATCATATAATGCACAGACGCTGTGGTTGATGGGAATCTAAAGGAACCAGTATCAGTCATAACTCCTGCATATAAACATGAAGCTATATCCTGATTAATTAGTGATTCATAACCTGCACCTTTAATCAAATCAAAAATCATTTCGCAAGTGGAGCTTTTGCTAGTATCGCTCACACCAAAATCAAATGATTCAGTATCAGGTTGCTGATGGTGATCTATTAATACTTTAATGGCTTTACATTCTGCCAAATGCACTGCTAAATGCTTAGTTCTATGGAAAATATTAAAATCCAAACAAAATAATACAGTTGCTTCTCCTAAAATCTTCAAAGATTTCTCCTTGTTCATTTCAAAATTAACCACTTGGTCTACTTCGGGCATCCAGTCTAAAAAGTCTGCCCAATTAGTTGGAGAGATAACAGTAACAGTATGGTTTAAAGCTTTTAAAAAGTGGTAAAGTCCCAATGTAGAACCCATAGCATCGCCATCGGGTTTCTGGTGCATGGTAATAACTACTTTTTGAGGAGTTGCTAATAAAGGATAGAATAATTCGATTTTTTGCATACAATGGCGGCAAAATTGCGGTATCTACTCTAGTAAATCAAATCATTTTAGTAATAATTGTTAAAATTAAGTGATGATTCATACATCAAACCCATGCTATGCCTTACTTTTGCCGCGAAATTTAATTATATGAGCAATCAAACATTTACAATGATTAAGCCTGATGCCACTGCAAAAGGGCATACTGGTGCTATTTTAGACCAGATTATTAAAGCAGGATTTACTGTTAAAGCGATGAAATGGATAAAATTAACAGAAGAGCAAGCCGGCCTATTTTATGATATTCATAGAGCTAGGCCATTTTTTCAGGAATTAGTTGATTTTATGATTAGTGGTCCAATTGTGGCGGCTGTTTTAGAAAAAGAAAATGCTGTTACTGATTTCAGAACATTAATAGGTGCAACCAATCCAGCTCAAGCGGCTGAAGGAACGATACGAAAAAATTTTGCTGCTTCTATTGGAGAAAATGCAGTTCATGGAAGTGATAGTGATGAAAATGCAATTATTGAGGCTGATTTTTTCTTTTCAAAACTAGAAAGATTCTAAATTAATTTGAATAGTAAGTTCAAAAAACGTAAAGCTTCCCAGCCTAGGTGGGGAGGCTTTTTTAGAATACTCTGTTAGGATTTTTTTGTCCAGTTCGCCTAGAGCTACCTGGCCTATATACCCTCCCGCCTTTTACTTTATTTCCACCGCCAACTGAAATATTATTTAATCGAATGGACACGCCGATACTTGCTGTATAATAAAAATCTTGAGTAAAACCACCCCTTGGAAGAAAAATGCTCGGGTAAGGTGCACTAGAAATTTCATCGCCCCTATAAGTTAACCCTAAAGTGGTTATTGGATCTAAAGATTCATTCAAAATAATTGATTGATCAGGATATGTATTACCAACGTCATCTAAATAATCTGTTAATGGTTTTCGTAAATTTACATCAAACACAAACCTAATATTTTCATTGATTGCATATTTAATTCCAAAATTAATTGGAATAACCATACTAAACTTGCTATATACTTTCCTTTCAGGATAAGATGGCAAGCCCTGACCTTCTGTTGCAAAATCCCTTAAATACCTTTTTACACCAGTTCTATCATAAGTCCAAGGGTTAAAATGACAAAGACCAATACCAATCCCAAGATAGGGAGTGAACAAATAATCTTCGCTAATTATATTTAAAAATTCATACTCAACACCTAATGATAAATCCCATAAAGTGGTTGTAAAATTGAGGTTTCTATTTTTTAAATCTACCCTGTCATTAAATCGATCATTAGCCCTTAATTTCATTATTGAAAAGTCAAATCTTCCAATTATTTGGTCTGTAAAATCATAGCCCAATCCTAATGAAAAACTAGCAGAGGATTGGTCAAAAAATTTTACTTTTTCAGTTAAATCTCCATAATACGTAGCCAAACCAATACTAGACCTTAATGTAAAAGGATTTTCTTGAGCATTAATATGCCCAATATAGAAAACGCTAATAAAAAATAATAATCCCTTCAATTGGCTCATTTGGTGAATATATACTAAAGATAGATAATTTGTATTGCAGTTTTGTTGCCTAGCTACTTTTAATAATGAACTGTAAATAAACTTCAAATATCACTCATGCTTGCAGAAAGCAACACTTCTATTTCCTAGTCAGTTAGTTTACATCCTTCAATTCTTGTTGATGACCCAATACTTTCAATTGTGGCTATTTGCTTTAATACGTTTAACTTTTCTGGTGCAATTTTTTATTTGGCAATGTTCATACACCCAAATAATTACACAAAAAACCAATTGCTAGATGGAAGTTCAATATTATTTTTTCAATCGATCATGTGTAAATACCAGTGTTAAATTTGGAGCAAGCAGTCGTTAATTTCTAATTCGTAATTTTTCGAGTATGCTTGATACTCTTGAGTCGGAGGACATTCCGTAACCATTAACTAAAATACCTTTGACTCCTGTTTTAGATTCAATAGCGTAAACAACAGCTCCATCTGAGGGATCAGAATTTCCTTCGTATCTATAAACATCAACTATTTCTAGGTCTTCTGCATTGAATTTTTCGTTACTGCACACAATACAATTCTCTTCTAAATTAAAATCGATAACGAAGCCTTCTGCGCTAAGTTTATTGATTGCTTCAGATACGGTTGAATAATGCGATTTGTGGTGCATGATTTTATAATTTTAGCCTTGTGTTAGTAAACATAAACTATCTTCAATTGCTTCTACTGAATGGATAATTTCTATAGGTATATCAACTTCATCGTATTGCAATAGACTCAGTTCATTATTCCCTTCTTTATAAATTACACTTCCAGATAAAACTGTAAACTTAGAAGTAATATGTGCTTTATGGTCTTGCAATACCATTCCTTTATTAAAACCAAATATTAACACTTTAAAATGTTCGCCTATATGGAGGGCTTTTGCAATTGGATGAGAAGCAGTTTTTAAATCTGAAATTATACTAGTGATCGTTGTCATTCTTGTAATTTTTTAGGTGAGAGTATTAATCGTAAAGATGAGTCTTTGGTAAAATAAGCCCAAGCCCAATGAATAAAGATGATTAATTTATTTTTTACACTTAAAATAAGCATTAAGTGAAGAAACATCCACACTAGCCAAGCAAAATGTCCCTTAAAGTGTACAAATGGCAGATCAACCACAGCCTTGTTTCTACCAATTGTGGCCATTGTTCCAAGATCTTTATATTCAAAATCAATAGTCGACTTATTTTGTGATAACAATTTTAAATTTTTTGCTAGTAATGTAGCCTGATTGATGGCAACATTGGCCACTTGTGGATGTCCTTTGGGATACTTAGGAGTTACCATAAAAGCAATATCGCCAAGGGCAAATATATTTTTACTTTCTTCTACCTTATTAATTCTATTTACAATAAGCCTATTGCTCAAAGCAATTTGATTACTAGAGAACCCTTCAATTTTATTTCCTGTAACACCTGCAGCCCATATAACCGTTTTAGTTATTAAAGTATCGCCATTGCCTAATGTCAATGCAATTCCATCGTAATCTTTAACAAATGTTTCAGTATAAATAATAACCCCTAATTGCTCTAAATAATTTTTAGAAGCAGCTTTAGATTCATTGCTCATGTTATTTAAAGTGTCCTTACTCCCTTCTACTAAGAATATATTGAATTTTGAGAAATCAATACCTCTGTAGTCTTTTGGTAAAATGTTTTTTTTGATTTCAGCAAAAGCACCCGACAACTCCACTCCTGTTGGGCCTGCTCCTACAATAACGAGATTTAACAAACCTTCTTTTTCCTCCTCAGTAGCAGATATTACGTCTTCAAATATTTGTAAAATATGATTTCGAATAGTAATAGATTCATAAGTTGATTTTAATGTTAGGCAGTTTTTTTGAAGATTATTATTACCAAAGAAATTAGTTTTACAACCCACAGCAATTATTAAATAATCATATTCAAAATCTCCAATATCAGTTATGATTTTATTATTGCCAGATTCAATACTTAATACATCTGCAAGCCGAATTTGTAGATTTTTTTTACTCTTAAAAACATTCCTTAGTGGAAAAGAAATACTTGAGGGTTCTATCTGAGAAGTGGCTACCTGATAAAATAATGGCTGAAATTGGTGGTGATTAATTTTATCAATTAAAAGAATATCAAAAATATCCTCGTCCAATTTTTGAACGAATTGGATTCCGGCAAATCCTCCCCCAACAACTATTATCTTTGGCTTCAAATTCATTTTGTTTATTTTGTAGGGTTATAGTTTCTATTTAATAATAAATAATTTACTTTTTTTGAGTTACTTAAAGTTAAACATAAGTGTATTAATATTTATGAATATTAATTTTTAATTCCACTTAACACTTACAATAACCTCATTTTTTCTTCCCCAAAATTGATAAGGGGCGTTGTATCCTAGAAAGCGATAATTTCCATAATACTCAATTCCATACGCCTTCAGTGCATCTTCTAATTTAGCAGCGTATTTTTTAATATCATCATCATTTGCATAACCACCAAACCGAATAGCAGCAAAATATTCTTTAGCAGTAGATTTAATAGTTATAGTCGAATCATTAGGCTTAGGCAAATTATTTATATTATAATTACTAGGCATAACAAAACTCATTGTCGACATGGAGTCGTTGATATCCATATGAACAGGTGTAGTCATAGCTATGTTTTTATTGGCATCATTTCCTCCAAAAATAAATGAAGCTAATTTTTTAAATCCCGATGAGGATAATTCTTTGTAAGAATTCATATTCATTGAAATGGTTGCCATAATTGCCGAAGGATATAGACGTATCTCAAAATCTTTTTCAGTTTTGATAATTTTGTACGGCTGGGTTTCTGTTTTTGCCATTGTAAGATATAATTGTGAAATGATTATTAATATCGACAAACTAATTACAATTATTTTCATCATTAATTAAATAATGGTTGTTTCAAAATCGCTCATTGGTCGTCTTATTTTTTTTAACTTAACCAACCAATCTGTTTTTTCATCCATATATCCTAAACCAAAAATAGCTGTGCTTTTTTAAACCTTGCTTTAAATCTTGCATTTGCCATTTCATTTGCTGCCTCAATTAATGCAAAGTTAAAACCAATATAAGACTGCTTAGCTTCTCGTTTAAAATATTGCTTAGTAGTTGAATCTGGCATAATTCTTTCATTATTTATTGTAAATGTGATTTTAAGAACCAAGCCATTTTTTCGTGACCTTGCTTCAGACCCGCTATAAAATCGCTTGAACCAGCATCATTAAAATCAATATCAAAATGGCGAATATTTTTACGTATTTTGATAATAATAGATTCATGGTCGCACAATAATTCTTTTATAAATCCCTGCCAATCATCTTTTTCTCTTGACATTTCAGTGGGCTTCTTTAGTTCTAAAAATGATTTTAAAGTTGAAGGTGAATAATGACCAACATAACGAATACGTTCAGCTATACTATCAATAAATTCATCCAATTGACCAAACTGAGTTTCAAAAAATTTATGTTTAATATAGAAATCTGATCCTGATATATTCCAGTGAGCATTTCGTGTTTTGTTATATAACATGTATTCATCTTCAAGTATTTTCGTCAATTCATTTGCTACTGCTTTTGAATTTTTATTACATATTCCAATATCAGTACTCATATTTGATCATTTTTGCAATTAAATTCTGAATTAATTTTCAGCTATAATAAATTATTACTGTGTAATAATTACAATAAAAAACAAAGGTTAGTTTAATCTAAACAAGGAACATTACATGATTATACAGGGATATTATACTATTCACACTCTTACACAGTTAAATCAAAGAAAATTCGGCTTCTATGTAATTAGGAAGTTAAGTTAGGCTTTAATGGCTGATAGGATATGAAGTAACCCTATTTCGGAATATGAAATAAAAAAGGGCTGACGTTCTATTAAGATCGTCAGCCCTAGTAAACCTAGTACGTTTTGTAAGTTAATTTACACAATTTAATTACAAGACTTTCGGTATTTTAAATTATTGCTCAATCTGTATAAGTGCATTTATTTTTACTCCATCAACTTTATTTTTTAATTGATTGCCAAATTCAAACAATTCTTTCTGAAGTCTTTTTATTTTAGCTTCTCTTGATTTAATATCGTCTTCATTATCGTTATTGATAATTTTACTTTCATGATACTTTATTTTTATATGTACCATTTGAGCTATTAAATCCAATGCATCATTAGGGTTAAATCTGCCTTCAATAAGTTGAATGCTCATAATTAATTTATTTACAATTCATAATTCATAATTTATTGCCCTTGTCCTAATGAATAAGCTGCTTTACCATCAAATGAATATAGGTTTTCAGTTTTAATGGTGTCCAAGTTTTCATTGATTGCATTTTTCAAAAGATCAATGATGTCTGTTTTATCAATTGTAGATCCTTCATTGGGTTTAAACCTGCATCTCCAATGATCGGTGCAAAAAGTTTCTTCAAAGCCATCGGGCCAAACTTTGATACCTCTGTTTGATATCATTGTAAGCGCAATCCCGTTATTTTCAATCTTTTTTACTTTTTCTGCTAATTCATTTGGATTAGTTCCTGCCCAATGAACAAATATATCAATTCCCATCAGTTGTTTTTTGCCAGCTGGTTTACGCTTGTATTTAGGAAGATTTAAAGCAGCGTTATTAGAATACAATACTGGTTTTAGAATAGAAGGTTTACTGCCAAGATTTGAAATTACAGCGTTTGCAAATTCTTTTGTGCCTAATTTTTGTTTGCTTACGCCTTCTTTAAAAATATCATAGGTATGCAATCCATCTTCAATAGTTTTCAACCATGCATTCTGCACTTTTTCAGCAACTTCAGTTTGTCCTATATGATTCAACATCATAATAGCACCTTGCAATAAACCCGATGGATTAGCAACATTTTGATTTGCTCTTCTAGGAGCTGAACCATGAATAGCTTCAAACATGGCACACTCCTCTCCAATATTTGCCGAACCTGCTAAACCTACCGAGCCAGTAATTTGCGCGGCTATATCCGACAATACATCTCCGTATAAATTCGGCATTACAAGTACATCAAATGCTTCAGGAGTATCAGCCATTTTAGCTGCACCAATATCAATTATCCAATGTTCATTTTCTATTTCAGGGTAATCCTTTGCTATTTCGTCGAAAATCTGATGAAACAATCCATCTGTTTGTTTCATAATATTATCTTTAGTAAAGCAGGTTACTTTTTTTCTGTTTTGCTGCTTAGCATATTCAAAAGCGTAACGTACAATTTTTTCACAACCTGGTCTACTAATTAATTTTAAGCATTGTACCACTTCATCAGTTTGTTGGTGTTCTATTCCTGCATATAAATCTTCTTCATTTTCTCTAACAATCACTATATCCATTATAGGATGTTTGGTACTTACAAAAGGATGTAAACTCATACAAGGTCTAACATTCGAGTAGAGACCAAGAAATTTGCGGGTTGTTACATTTAAACTCTTATAACCGCCACCCTGAGGAGTAGTAATGGGTGCTTTTAAAAATATTTTATTTCGTCTGATGGTATCCCATGATGATGATGCAATGCCCGAAGTGTTACCAGCTAAATACACTTTTTCTCCAACTTCAATTTCCTCTATTTCAATTTTAGCATTAGCTGCTAAAATGATTGATAATGTGGCGTCCATAATTTCTGGGCCGATACCATCGCCTTTTGCTACAGTAATTTTTGTCATTTAATTGTAGTTTTTGTTGGGAAACAAATATGCACTTCTTTATTCATAAGTTATTATATATCTTCGTAATGAAATACATAAGATATATTTATGAACTATACCTTAAATCAACTAAATATATTTTTAAAAATCGTACAAACACAAAGCGTAACAAAAGCTTCTGAAGAATTACACTTAACTCAACCTGCAGTTTCTATACAACTTAAAAATTTTCAAGAACAATTTGAAATACCATTAACGGAGGTTATTGGGAGAAGAATTTACATTACAGATTTTGGAAGAGAAATTGCGGAAGCTGCCGAAAATATAATTAATCAAGTATATGCCATTAATTATAAAACATTGGCTTATAAAGGTCAGTTAAGTGGCAGACTAAAAATATCAGTAGTCTCAACCGGTAAGTATGTAATGCCGTTTTTCTTGGCTGATTATATGAAAGAGCAAACTGGTATTGAGTTATTAATGGATGTAACCAATAAAAGCAAAGTGATAGAAAACTTAGAAAAAAACGAAGTAGATTTTGCGCTTGTTTCAATTTTGCCAACTAATTTGAAAATTGAAAAACTAGACCTTCTTCAAAATAAATTGTACCTAGTAGGAAACTCAACAAAATTTAAAAAAGGTTCTAATACAAAAGATGTGTTTAAAAACCTACCTCTGATCTTTAGAGAAAAGGGTTCGGGTACCTTACAAACAATGGAGCAATTTATAGCAAAAAATAATATACCTGTTTTAAAGAAAATGGAACTTACTTCCAACGAAGCAGTAAAACAGGCATTATTGGCTGGTTTAGGTTATTCCATCATGCCTTTAATTGGTATTAGGAATGAATTACACAACGAGGATTTGCAAATAATTCCAGTTAAAGGACTTCCTATAAAAACAACCTGGAGTTTAATATGGTTAAAAGGTAAAAAGCACTCGCCCGTTTCTGTTTCATTTTTAAACTATTTAAAAAAAGAAAAAGAAAACATTGTGAAAAATAAATTTAGTTGGTATGAGCAATATTAAAATTAAGGATTTTCTGTTGTTACTTCCTGTGCTAATCTAAAATCACTAGGAGTTTTTTCCAAATCTTTATCAAAAATATACAGCGCATCACTTGTAGCTTTTTCACCACCAGCAATTTTAATTTTATCCAACAAACTAATTGCAAGATTTTCTTCTTCAGTTTGCTCTTTTACAAACCATTGTAAGAAATTCCATGTAGCCCAATCTTCTTCACCGAGAGACATCTTTACTAATTTATATATGGCTTTGGTATTATCAACTTCCTTCTCAAATACTTTTGCAAAACAATTGTTTACGCTTGTTGGGTCAGCTGTTGGCGCAGGAATTGCAGTTATTATAACTTTTGCTCCCCTTTGTAAAATGTATTCGAGCAATTTCATCATGTGATTGCGCTCCTCTCCTGCATGACGAAAAAGAAAATTTGCAATACCGGAATATCCATTGTTATCAGCCCATGAAGCATACGACAAATATATTTGTGCAGCATAAGCTTCATTTGTCATTTGCTCATTCAAAGCTGCTGTAAGTGTTTCTGAAAGTCTGTTGGTTTTCATTTAGTATAATTTAATGATGTGTGTTTTTTAGAATTTTAATATTAGTTCTTTTGTATTTCCATTATTTAATTATTTCTTTTTGTTTAACAGCATTTTCGGAAGCAGCAATTTCACCATAATAATAATCAGCGTATGCTTTAGTAAATTCGGCACCAAAAAATACAATCATTGAGGAATATGATGTCCATAATAAAATAAGTATTACAGATCCTGCAGCCCCATAGCCTGAACCAGGATTTGCTTTACCAAAGTATAAACCCAATAAAGATTTGCCAATAACAAATAAGAAAGCTGTAAAAAATGCCCCAATCCATACTAAGTTCCATTTGATTTTTGCATCAGGTAAAATTTTAAACATAAATGCAAATAATATAGTGATAATGGCTAATGAAATAACGAAATTTAAAATTTGAAATAGAATTAACAAAGATTCATATGTTCGACTAATAGTCCATGCTCCTAATGCGGATAATAAAGAAGATAAAACTAAAGAAAGGAGCAGTAAAAATGCAATTGAGACAATTAATCCAAAAGAAAAAAGGCGTGATTGTAAAAACACCCAAATGCCGGATTTAGAAGTTGTAGCTTTTACTTCCCAAATTGCATTTAAATATTTTTGCATTTGAACAAAAACTCCCGTTGCACCAATTATGATAGTTGCAATACCCAATACAGTTGCCCACCAAGAATCACGACTTTTATTGGCAGAAATTATCATCTCTTGAATTTGATTAGCTGTTTCATTACCCATAGCCTCCGAAATTTGACTCTGCAAACGGCCGCTAACAGCATCGGCACCAAAAAAGTATCCTGCCAAGTTTACTACTACAACCAACAAACCAGGCAAAGAGAATAAAGCGTTGTAAGCAATAACTGAACTCTCTCTAAACGGATCACGTTCATACCAATTTTGGGAAGTGATTTTTAATAGCAACCATATTTTGTTGAGTTTAATCTTATACATTATTATTACAAATATGATTGTAATTAGGTGTTTTTATTATTCACTTTTTTAATTCCCTATTTGCATTATTAACAAGTGCCCCTGCCCCCTCCAAAGGAGAGGGAGAGGCAAAAAGTTATAATTTTTCACATTCCTTCTGACACATAATAGATTGATCCAGATGTTTACGAAGTGTAGGAAGCATAGAACTTGCCCAGTTTCGTATATCTTCATCTTGTGCATTAGTTGACGCTTTTTCAAATGTAGAAATTGCATCTTTGTGTCCACCTACCATCATATCGGAATATTCTTTATCAAATTTTGATCCTTTAATATCCGTTAGTTTTTTATTTGCACTCATTCCATCATCTGTTAGGGTTGTTGGGATAGTGATTTGTTTTTTAGCCGCTAATCCTTGTAAATCTGCAAATGCTTTGCTGTGTTCTGTTTCCATCATTTTACCTAAGTCTTTTGCACTAGTTGTTGTAGCACGAGCTTGGGCTAATTTTCCTAATTCAATTTCTTGTAAATGAATTTCGGCAGCATCAACTAAGAAATTAGCATCGTCTTCTTTTGCATTGCTAAACTTTGCATCGTTGTGATCTTCTGCAACTTCTTTTGTGTCTTCAGTTTTTGGGTTGTTACAAGAAGGTAGCGTTAATGTTAAAACTACTGCTGCTGCCGATAGAAATGCGATTTTTAAAAATCGAGCATTTAATTTGTTGGTTGTTTTTTTCATTTTAATTTTTGTTTAATTGTTTTGTGTAATATTAAAATTGTTGATAGATTTTTTTATTATTTTCATCGAAAGATTCATCGTTTGATTTTTCGAAAGCATCAATTCCTTTTAATAAAAAAGTTACTATATCTTTATTTAATTTTTCTTTTTCAGTATAGAACAAACCATGAGGTGCACCATGGTATATAAGCAAATCATTTTGAGGAATAAGTTTGGTAGATTCCATTCCAGTTGGTGTGATAGGTACTGTTTTGTCTTCATCGCCATGAATTATTAAAGTGGGAACATTTATTGTGTACATTTCATTTCGGAAATCGGTAGTTGCAAATGCTTTTGCACATTCTTGTGTTGCTCTAGGAGATGCAAATGAGCATAACATACGGTAGTATTCTAATAGTGGTGTACTCAAAGGTTTATTCAGCACAGATACACCAAAAAATGTTTTTCCAAAATCGTCAATAAAACCGATGCGATCTTCTTTCATTTTTTCTGTCATATCAGCAAATACTTCTTCAGGTATACCATCAGGATTACTGTCGGTTTTTAACATAAAAGGTGTTATAGAAGAAATTAAAACAACTTTTGTAACTCCTTTACCAGCGTGTTTGCTAAAATAACGAACTACTTCACCACCACCCATAGAAAAACCAATGAGCGTAATGTCTTGCAAATTAAGTTGATCAATGAGCGCTTTTAAATCGTCTGCTAATGTATTGTAATTGTAGCCATCCCAGGGTTTTGAAGATTTTCCAAAGCCACGTCTATCATACGCAATTACTCTATGTCCGCTTTGTACTATATCGTTTATTTGATATTCCCACATTTCATTACTTAATGGCCAGCCGTGAATGAGTATAACTGGCTTACCTTCACCATAATCATTGTAATAAATTCTTATTGGTGTTGAAGTGTTATCTTTATTTGTTACTATGTAATTCATTTTATTTGTTTAAGCCTTTGGTAAATAGTCTGAATGATGATCTGCCTCGACAAATTTGTTATAACCATCTTTCAATTTTGATTTCCCTTTATTAACTAAACCTTTTGCGTCTACTTCTGCATTTTCAAATTGATCTTCATCTTTTTCATCTAGTTCGTCTTCGTCTAATTCAGCAAGTTCTCCTTCCACTTCTAATTCATCAACTTCTTCTTCTAATTCGTCATCATCAGACATGTATTCTGATGAAATAATTTCATTTCTTTGTTGATTACTTTGATTGTGTTGGGAACCCGTATTATGGTTTTGTAAAGTAGGATGCTTTTGTTCCTCTCGTACATTTTGATTTTCTGTCATTTTTATATATTTAATTGTTAATTATTAATTGATTATTGGATTGCTAAATAAATGTATATTTTCAATTTGTACACCATTTTGATGTATTGCATTTTTAGAAGATTCAATACCCCGTTCTTTTAATTGCGAGAATGATTCTTTTAAAATTACTTCGGTAAGTGTGCTGACTTGTATGAGGTTACAAATAGTGCCAATCGTTGCAGGCTCATACTTGAACAATTCCCTTAATGCTTCCAAATTTCTTTTGGAAATGATAAAGCGAATACTATTGTTTGATATGGTATATGTTTGATGCTGCACAGAGTGGTATAGTAAGAATTACATACCAAAGGTGAAGAGGATATATAGAAAAAGTATTACATCATTGTTAAAGAAAGTTACATGATTCATACTTTCATTGTTGCATCATTTGGATCCTATTAAATCTATAATTTTATTGTATAATAGTTTCTCATCAAGAGGTTTAGAAATATAGTCGTTCATACCTACAGCTTTACACTTTTCTACATCAACTGTGGTTACATCGGCGGATAGTGCAATGATTGGGATTTGTAAATTCATTTTTTTACGGATATATTCTGTTGCTTCAAACCCATTCATTACTGGCATCTGCAAATCCATCAGAATAATATCGTAAGAATTGGTTTCTAGTTTTTCAATAGCTATTTTCCCGTTGTCTGCAATATCCCAAGAGAATTTAAAATCTTCTAATATTGTTCGCAACAATAATTGATTGAGTTTAACGTCTTCAACAATCAAAACTTTTAAGGTTTTAATTTCAGATTCGTATTGTACTTCTTCATTTTCTAATGCCACTTCAGCAATTGATTTTTGGAAACTTAAAGTGAAATTAAAATTTGAACCTTCGCCAACTTTACTTTTTACTGAAATAGTTCCACCCTGTTTTTCTACCAATTGTTTAACAATTGCAAGCCCTAAACCTGTACCTCCATATAAGCTTGATGTGACATTGGTTGCTTGTTCAAAATTTTCGAAAATAGTTGCAATTTTATTCTGCGGAATTCCAATTCCTGTATCCGCAACTTCAATTTCGAGTGCTACTTTTTCTTCATCTTCATCTTCATCTAATAAATTAACGACTATACTAATTTTACCTTTTGCTGTAAACTTTATTGCATTACTCAAAAGATTAATGAGAATTTGATGTAACCGAACCGAATCACCTAGTAATATTTTAGGAATTCTGGAATCATACTGGAAAATCCAGTCAAATTGACCCCCTAATACCAGCGTAAAGTGACCCCCTAATACCAGCGTAAACTGACCCCCCTTCGCCAGAGCAAAGTGACCCCCTTTCGCCAAGGCAAAGTGACCCCCTAAATATTGGTATAAGAATTAGTTGTTTTCGTAGGAAAAAAAGAGG
>Ga0209284_10000354_pt1 | contig 75164 bp, 59 predicted proteins | sample FRY03_FD_187211 | JGI IMG/M metagenome (GOLD analysis project Ga0209284, IMG submission 187211) | Freshwater microbial communities from Lake Fryxell liftoff mats and glacier meltwater in Antarctica - FRY-03 (SPAdes) (version 2) | ecosystem: Environmental > Aquatic > Freshwater > Ice > Glacier... | reverse complement strand
CAGCGTGGCAGACGCGGAACGAGCTGTCCAGATTCAGTTGGAAGAGTTGTATCGCGACCTGCCGTTTACGCAGGCGAGGATCACACGATGCGTTTCAGTGCCTTCATGCTGGTCGCCTGCCTCTCTGGTGCGGGAACGATCACGATTTCGAACACGTCTTTTGCCGACAAGTCTGGGGTGGCCCCAGAAACGAATTTGGCCCGGGGCCGGTTTCAACTTGCCGTATTCAATCGCGACGGGACCCGCCTGCTTACCGCGACTGCAGAACTGGCCCAACTTTGGGATTTGAACACTGGCGTAATGCTGCAAAAGTTTGAAGGACATGCGGCCTACATCCACAGCATCTGTTTCAGCCCCGACGAGCAGCAGGTTCTCACTGGAGCGGGGAAGGGCGTTGAGCACGGACCTGACGATCCCTCGGTGCGGTTGTGGGATGCTTCAACCGGCAAATTAATAACGGTCATGACGTCATGGGAAAAGAATCTGGTTGATGAAATCGGCATGTCGAGCGCATACCGGGTGAAGACTGCGCGCTATTCTCCGAGTGGTCAACAAGCATTGTCCGTCATGAGTAGCAGCAACGGTTATCCCAATGCGGTTGTGTTATGGAACCTGAAGACAAATGACATCGACCTGGTTTTGTCTCGAATCAGCACGGCTTCCGGGACGCTGGTCATCGGTGACCCAGTTCAGTTTAGCCCCGACGGTAAGTGGTTATCAGGGTTCGTCAACGAAGCGTCGCAAGTCGTCATCTGGAACGCTGGAACTGGTGCTGTACGTTGGAGACTCAGCATTTCCGATGACGCAAAACAAAACGAAAACGACAGCCTCTTTGAGCTAACGCAGTGGAGTCCATCCGGGAGATTCGTTCTGGCGGCGTCGAGCGACCAGACGGTCAACGTCTGGGATGTTTCGAATGGAGGGAAAATTCAGCGACTACAGGGGCATGATGGTCGTATCCAGTTTGCAGCGTTTTTTGCCAATGATACACAGGTACTCACCGCGTCCGAAGACGGAACCGTGCGACTCTGGGACACGCAATCCAGCGAACAGCTGAGACAGTGGGACTATTCCGGCCCGGTTCAGCAAGCATCCGTGAGCCCAGACGGCGAACGCCTCTTGACTGTTACTTTTTTGTCCAATCCAACTGACTTCCGCAGCCAATGGTTTGGAGAACTCAGGAACCTCAAGACAGGAGAATCGATCCGAAAATGGGAGCTGCCCCCTGTGCGGGTCTCCGAGAATCAATCGCTGATGGCCTGCCGTTCCCCTATCATGAACTCTTCAGGCGGCCTTGTGCTGACAACGGTCTGGGAAGACAGAGAAGTCCGAGTAATACTGATCGACGCAGTGACGGGGGCAGTAAAAACAACTTATTGAAAGGTATTCTAGGTCCATGCGCTCCATGCTCTGTTTGAAAACTGGTCTGGATCGGTTTTCGTGATGTCGCGGACGATACCGCCGGGCCGTTCTTGATCGACGCAAGATGGTATGATGCGGAATGAGTTGACGGAGCGGTTCTGCCACAAATCGCGTGTTGCCTCTTATACATTTGAGTCAACCTGGCAGTGACATTCGTGCATGGCACCTCTGATTTCGTTCGACACGGGATGGCAAAGGAACCCATAGCAACTTTCATTCCTCTTGGCTTTCATCCGTGGCATGCCGTGAAAACCACTCAACCGAGAATGTGTAAGATGATCCATTTTTCTCAACTTCAGTTCATTCGTGCATTGGGCATGGCCTCCATTGCCCTTGCAACAACGTTGACGAGTGTCGGTAATCTACGAGGTGATGATGCGAGCAAACTCTCTCAACAATCACGGGAGGTCTTGCGAGCTATTGACGCCGGGTTGTGGGGCCAAGAGTCTCTGGATGACGAGGGAAATGTTCTGAGAGCTTGTATCGATCGCCCAAACGGTGAACGATTGGAGAAACTCGCCCGGGCTTTCCCAATGCTGAATTTTATTTACTTTCGCACCCTGGATGGGAGGCTAGCGCCAGAGGATCTCCGCAGCCTTGATGATCTGCCAAATTTGACAGGCATCTGGTTTTTGTCGCCACTGACAGACCAGTGGGCCGAAGCATTCTCCCGGTTCCCGAAGTTGCAGGAACTCCACTTAATCGTTCGACTGGGTGTCACCGAACGTGGTTTTTCTGCTCTTTCATCGCTGAAGAATGTCGAGACGCTCACTTTAAGCATCGGGTACAACACGTTTCACCCCACAGAGGATGAACACGGTGCCGCCGTTCTGCGGCAGTTTCCCAACGTGAAGACATTGACTCTGTTGGGGGGCAGCGTTTCCAGCCTGACGCTTCTGGAAGTCGGTCAACACCAACCATTGCAAGTCTTGCGCTGCGGATCATCCCAAGCCAAGTTGAAAGAAGCAGACTACGCCCCGCTGGCTCAGCTGCAGCATCTTGAAGAGGTCGAAATTCCCGCGACCGCACTTCAATCGATTGCAGGCCTGAGTTCACTGAAGAAAGTGCGAGGCCTTTCCGGCATCACCGACGAGGAGATGAGGTGCATATCGGAATGGCGGAATCTGGAGGAGTTGGTGATCTACGGTGGGAAGCAGCTCACGGATCAGTCACTGGTCCATCTGAAGAACGCGACCGCACTCACAACATTGGAACTGGGAAGTCCCATGCTGGATGGCAGCGGCTTGGCGCATCTAGCTGACTGCAAACGCCTACGTCGACTCAAGCTGCGACGTACGAATTTCCAACCGCAGAACGTACGTTTTTTGACCGCACTGAGCGGGCTCGAATACCTAGACTTGGGCTGGACGCCGATGAACGAAAGTGACAACTGGAAGGTGCTGGAAGCCCTCAAAGTCCTTGGCAGTCTTCGGGAAGTAGAAATCGAACTCAGCGAGCCCGATCGATTGCGGTTAGCAGCGATGCTGCCAGGAGTATTGATCAATTATCTGGAGTGAGGACTTCCCGTCGATTCGGCCAGTACTCGACGTTTCGAAGCATCAAGATTTGATCGGCGGGGAGGGTCGAATAAGCCATGTTGCCCCGACTCTTTTTTGTGATTATTCTGCTGCACCAGACACTGATGGCATCAGCGGACGAACTGGTGTTCCGCAGTGCGAAAGCCATCCGTGACGGCAATTTGTGCGATCAAAAGCAGGGGCCATCCAAAGTATAACTGCGGCACAAGTACATCAACGGCTCTCATCAGAAGGATTTTCAGGCTGTCCTTAAGGCTGTCGCGACATTGACGCTGGAGTTGCGGATGTCATCGGGGAATCCGGGGGCACCGCATTTTTATGAGAACGATCAATGACTTTACTTATTCTTCCAAAAATCACCATTGATTCAATCTTCGTGTTTAGTTTCGAAGAAGGTGGCGTGTCCCAATGACCTCCACAATGTGGAGCGTGCAGATGTCGCAGGTGAATTACGTGATCCACGTAAAGCTTGGATCTCAAAACAACGGCATTCGACTCTCAATATGTCGAAACAGGTTGCGTCTAAAGTCCCGGAGCGCATGAATCGCATCCCGATCTCTTAAACTCTTAGTGTTTTTACAACTATACTTCGCGCGGCCAGAAATGAGACCGGCGAGCGGAGCGGCGTGAGCCCTCCGGTACCTCGTTCTTGTACCGGCAAGCTGACGCGTGCCGCTCGCCAATTCTCTCACTCTTGACCGCGCGGAGTATAATAAAAATTCCTCACGGCGTTGCTCAGCCACCCAGTGCCTGAAAATCAAGTACCGTTTGTCCATCGCAACCTTTTTCCTTCTAATCCACAATGCCCATCAATTTGCTGACATCGCCGCACTGGAAGGCCGAACATCTGGGCTTGCCGATGCCTGATTCGCCGCACGCCGTTTCTGTCTCATTGCCGTTGTGGGAACACAACATCAAGTACGAAGAGGGCGCTGCAGAAGTCGTTGATCGGCTGCAGGCGGCGTATCCGCGATTCTGCCTGCATCCTTACGTCCGCCGATTGTGTCTGGAAACGTTCGGTGCAGAAAACACCGGGCTGATTTTTCCCAGTGCTGCGGTCGCTCAACGAGCCGCAAACTATGTGGCATGGCGTGGTGGCCAGAGTGCTCGAATTGTGCCTGTGGCAAATCCATCGGCATGCGGTGTGGCAGTTGACGCCGCCGATTTTTCCAAGCTGCGCGAGTATTGGCAGCACGCTGGTGAAGTCCTCTCGTCGCGCGCGGCGGAATTGATTCTGGATGGAAAGGTTGTTTCCAGTTCTGAAACGACTGCACGGAAAGCCGTGCGGCAGCGACTGCGTGAATTTCGCACAAACCACGCCGCCGAAATCTGGCTGTATCCCTGCGGCATGGCAGCCATCGCTGCCGTCTGGCGCGCACTGCGTCAGTACGATGCGACGAATCCGAGTGTGCAGTTTGGGTTTCCTTACGTTGACACGCTGAAGATTCAGCAACGTTTCGCGCCTGCGGATGTCAGGTTCTATCCAGTCGGCGATGGTCAGGATCTCGAAGAGCTAAAGCAACTTCTGAGTCATCAGAAGATTGCTGCTGTGCTTTGTGAATCCACAACGAATCCGCTGCTGACATCGCTGGATTTGCAGACGCTGCGGCAGCTCGCAGATCAATACGGATTCGTGCTCGTCATCGATGACACTCTGGCAGCCTGTATTAATCATGACGTCTTGCCGTACGCGGATGTGGTTGTGACGAGTCTCACAAAATACTTCAGCGGCTATGGCGATGTTCTCGCAGGTTCTGTGACGCTCAACCCTGCCAGCCGACACGCTGAACGGCTACGGAATTCACTGGCCGCTAACTTTGAAGAACTGCTGGTCGATGTGGATGTGGAAGTTCTGGAAAAGAACTCGCGCGATGTTCGGACTCGCGTTGAGTCCATCAACGACAATGCCAATCAACTTGCCAATTGGTTGTCACAGCAGCCTCAGGTCGATAAGGTTTATCATCCAGGTCTCGATCCACATCGCTTTGACTGGATGAACGAACATTCGGCCAATCACAACGGCGGGCTATTATCAATCGTGTTGAAGAACCCTGCTGTCACCACACCCAAAGTGTTTGATCATCTGGAAGTCTGCAAGGGGCCGAACCTGGGCACCAATTTTACTCTGTGTTGCCCGTATACAATCCTGGCTCACTATACCGAACTGGATCTCGTTGAATCCTGCGGCGTCTCCCGCTGGCTGTTGCGTGTCAGCGTCGGTACCGAACCGATCGACGCACTGAAAGCACGCTTCGCCCGAGCATTGGGCTTTACATAACTACTTTGGCTTCACGTGTGCAAAGCGATCGCGAAAAGCGGATGCGTCGTCTGCCGTTGTCACCCACAGAAACATTTTGCCGGCTTCATCGACGCGAACATCAAATCCCAGATCCATCTTGTCGCCAATGGCTGTCAACAATCGCGCGGGTGAGATGCGATCATTTTTGCGAGTGTACTTGAGCGCATTGATATCCAGACCTTTGGACGTCAGTGCAGACGCTGACGAAAAATATGGCACCGCCATCTTTTCGGAGATCGCTCCAACCAATGCGTTAATGTTGACGTCCTCCACATCCAACGGGATCGCTCGAAAGTAGGCCGGCAAAATTTCGCTGAAAGATTGTTCGGGCTTCCAGCCGACGGGCCACATGTTACTGGATTCGTCGCCGCGATCAATCTCAATATCGAAATGTCCCGGTGCAACATATCTCGGTCGAAACCCAAGACCGTATTGCGACAGCACGATGGCAATCGCCGAGCCCTTCGTGAATCCTTGCAGCTCAATTGGTTCAAGTGCTGACTCCGGTCTTCTCCCGAGTGTCTTTTCGCGCGCCGCGTCGGTGAATTTTATTTTCATATTGCCAGGCAATCCAATGGATTCAATTGCCAGAATTGAAGACTGCAGCTCGACGGGACTTTCGACAGGTGCGGCCAGCAACTGGACGACGTCTTTGAACTGATCATCGGTCAGTCCCCAGGTCGGGCTGCTGTTGGGTGGGCCTTTGGCACCGTGTTTACGAATTTCTTCCAGGGCTAAAATCAGCGGCTGAGTCGTTTCGGTGTCGAATTTCTGCTTGCCCACGCGGATCGTTCCATCAGCCGCCATGGCCGCGACGACGCGAGTGGACAGGATATCGTCGCGGTCCTGATCTTCAATGCGTGGACTTTCTCCACCTCGGGGCTCGCGGAATTTGACGCTGTATCCCAGTTGCTGAAACACACGGCCCCATTCCTGGGCATTGATGCGATAGGACGGTTGGGATTGGATTAAAACTTCAACTTCCAGCGTTCTGCGTGGCGGTGCTGGTTCATCTGCATACGTCACAAGCGCGGATTGACCGCAGATCAGGGCCAATAGAATTCCACGATTGATCTGCAAGCTGAGCAAAAGGCGTCGCACGGCATAACCTCCTGAAATGCGAATGAGTCTGATCGTGTATTCTGTGGATACTGAAGAGAAATCACAATAGATCAAAACCGGGACAGTTGGCGACAGGCGTTATCAACGTTATACCTCATGCCTCATTCGTGAATGGAACGAGGATCTGTCAACTTCGAGTTTACCAACACTGATCCGGGCGAGCAGGCTGTCAATTTAGTGAGCGGCAGGGCGCCAGCCGCCGGTGATTGCCTTGAAAATATTGACAAAACCTGCGGCTAGCGCCTAGCGGCTCACATTTTTGACTAACAGCATTCAATACAAAATACTGGATATATTTTTCGATGTCACCAATCTCTGAAGTGTTTCAAGCGGCCGCCCGCGAATCCCGCATGGCGTTTATGCCGTTTGTCACCGCCGGTGATCCGGATCTGAACACCACATCTGCCGTCCTCTGTTCATTGCGCGACGCGGGCGTTGATTTGATCGAACTGGGTTTTCCCTACAGCGATCCGATCGCCGATGGCCCGGTCATTCAGGCGTCGTATACACGCGCGCTGAATAGCGGCATCACTGTTGACAAAATCTTTCAGATGATGGAATCGCTGAAGGACGGCACCATGCCGCCAGTGCTGGCCATGGTTTCATTTGCCATTATCTTCCGGCATGGAACGGCGTTGTTTGTTGAGCACGCAGCCAAAGCTGGTTTCAGCGGGCTGATTATTCCCGACCTGCCCGCCGACGAAGCGAGTGATGTTGTCGCAGCGGCTCAGAAGCACGGCTTGGATGTTGTGCAGTTGATTGCTCCGACCACAACAGCCGAAAGGACTAAGCAGATTCTGGCTGCATCCACGGGATTTCTGTACTGCATATCCGTGGCAGGAACCACCGGCGTTCGTATTGAATTGCCAAAGGAATTGACCGAGCAGCTCAAGTCGCTGCGTGCCCAGTCCAAACTTCCGCTGGCCGTCGGTTTCGGCATCAGCAGCCCGGAACAAGTTTCAGCACTGGAAGGTGTTGCTGACGGAATCATTGTCGGTTCGGCAATTGTGCGCAGAATGGCTGAGGCGAAAGACAGTGCGGCGGCCGCAGCCAGTGTCGGCGCGTTTGCGAAAGAAATGCGATTGGCAACGGGAAAGACGAAGCCATCCAAAGGAACATAACGCCATTGAATCAAATTCTTCGCGATTTGAGGTCGAGTGAAAATGTAGCCGTCACGCTCCGCCGTGACGAGCCCACAGGATCGCCACGCGTTTCAAGAACGCCCGTTCCAAATTCGCAGCGTGACCATTCGGACGATGCTGCTTTGGCTGATGTAAGTGACAGATCAGGGCTCATCACGGCGGAGCGTGATGGCTACATTGGTGGTCGTACCGAGCCGCAGAAGGCCAACCAATGAGTTCCAGGAATCTGACGGCACTGCTAAACCGCTCGATTCGTCGAGGCCGTGTCTTGACGTCACCAGCTCAGCTCGCCGGATACGATGCCGACGGACTTGGTTACAAAACCTTTCGCCCCGATGCAGTCGTAATTCCTGCGGATGCCGACGAACTCGTGCAACTGCTGCGCGACTCACGCGAAATGAATGTTCCGGTCACAATTCGCGGTGCCGGCACATCATTGTCCGGAGGACCAGTTGCGGCTCAAGGTGGAATTGTTGTGCATACTTCGGCGTTGAAGCATGTACGGCACGTCTCGCGTGATGGCTATTGGTGTGAAGTCGAATGCAGCGTTGTACTCAATCAGCTTGATGCTGCATTGCTGCCCTATGGTTTGTTTTATCCGCCGGATCCGTCGAGCGGTCCGGTTTGCACGCTGGGCGGAAACGTTGCGATGAACGCCGGAGGTGCGCATTGTTTCCGTTACGGCGTGACCAGTAACTATGTGCTGGGCCTGGAAGTGGTCATGCTCGACGGCAGCGTGCATCGCTTTGGCGGACCAGCAGGCGGACGCGGCGACTGGCGAGATGACTGGAAACGCTTAATGGTCGGATCCGAAGGGACGCTTGGCGCGTTCACTCGCTTCTGGCTGCGGCTGTTGCCTCGCCCCGAAAAGGTCTGGACGTACCGCGCGACGTTTTCGGATTTGCAGTCGGCTGAGAAAGCAATTCACGCATTGGCTGTTCATGCATCGTTTCCCGTCGCGATTGAACTCATGGATCCGCGCTGTGTGGCGATGGTCGAGAATAGTCCAATGGCTGTCGGTCTCCCGAAAGATGTGTTCCTGCTCGTCACCGAGATCGACGGGCCAACAGTGCTGGTCGATGCTCGCGCAAGGGCTGTGGCAGCGTTGCTTAACGAGGCTGCCGCGTTGAGTGTTGAATACAGCGACGACGAAGAAAAACGAAAGGGACTCTGGAAGGCTCGCAAAGTGGCGGGCGGTTTGATGGGGCAGATCAGCCCGGACTTCCTGGTTCAGGATGCCGTGATTCCCAAGCGTGCTCTTGCTGAACTTCTGCAACTGGTCTATGACGAAGCCGACGCAGCGGGATTTGCGGCAGTGAATGTCTTTCATGCGGGCGACGGCAATCTGCATCCCAATTTTATGTTTGATTCACGAAAGCCGGGCGAGCTCGAAAAAGTCGAAGCGATCAGCAAACGATTGATGCAGCACGTTGTGGCGGTCGGCGGGACGTTGTCGGGTGAGCATGGCATCGGCAACGACAAGACGGCGTACATGCCGCTGGTGTTTGACGAACACACATTGAAACTGCAACTGGCGGTGCCGAAGATCTTCAATCCACGACATCAGATGAATCCGCTAAAGGTGTTCGCGTCTCGACGGTTTGAAAACACGGCGACCGACACGGCGAGCGGGGTGGCGTCAGCCCCCCGGTACGAAAACGTTCCTGAACCTGCCATCCATCCCACAAACGCCGCCCGCCTCTTCGAACCATTCTTCGACTCCATTGATGGCACAATGTGCGGCCCCGCCACGATGACTGCCGCTGACCTTGAAGCATTGCGAACATCACATGGATTCCGCTTTCCGCTGATTCTCGATCAGCAGATGCCGCTCTGCGAACAAATCGCGGCAAGCGGTTTTGCCAGTGCGTCGTCCCGGTTCGGTCCGTACTGCGACAACATCATGGGAATGAACTGGAAGCTGCCGAGTGGCCGAATCGTTCGCATCGGCGAACGCGTCGTCAAGTCCACCACTGGCTATGACCTTTTGCGATTTCTGCTGCATTCGTCCGGCCAATTTGGTGAGCCCGTTGATTTCGTTTTCAGGCTGCGGCCAGATTGCGGAACATCCGGCGTGTTTTCACTGAACGGCAGTTTCGATGCTGTTTCGAAAGCAGCAGCGGCGTTGCTGGCAACATGCTGGATACACTGGTTTGACGCTGTTGATGTTGTGTTTGCAAGTGCAGCCGAACCCTGCCAACTGCGAATCGCGCTCAATTGCCCGGCAGACGAATGGGCCGTCTATCACGAGTTTCTGTCGTCGTTCGCGAAGACTCATGATCTGTCGTTGGCGTCGGATTCAACTGCGTCCCTATCGTCCGATGGTTGCCCTGACTTCATGCTGAAGACGACACCAGATCAGGTCGTCGGACTGGCTCGCGAGATTTCCTGCCACAACGCGATTAGATGCGTCGCACTGTGTTACAACGGCGTGGTGCATGGTTATCTCAGTAGCGGAACTCGTGAGAGTTGCGACCGAACTCTTACGAATCCACCTACCCGGATTGTGACGAGCATCATAGAACGCTACTCAAAGACTCTGCATGAAACCGGTGGAGACTGGCAGTCGCGACACGTCCCTCGCCATGCACCAATCGGAGTTGAAGCGGAATGGCTGAAGTTGCTGGAACAGGAGTTTGCATCCGTATGACGTCACCCGATTTATCGACGACAAACGCGGCAAACTGTCCGCCAATAATCAATAAACGCGACTTGCTGACGAGCTGCGTGCATTGTGGATTGTGCCTTGAAGTTTGCCCGACATATCAATTGACCGGCGACGAAAACAATTCACCGCGCGGTCGATTGCGACTGTGGCGTGAGGAAGCGGAAGGGCGGCTGGAGCCCGAACCATGGACCGCGAAATACACAGAAGACTGCGTCGGTTGCCTGGCCTGTGAATCGGCTTGTCCCGCCAACGTGCCGTATGGAGAAATCCTCGAACAAACTCGCCACGCGCATGTGTCGGCAGGGCGAACTCACACGCCCCTGAAACTTCGCATGGCTGCGGCTCTTGCGGCAAGACCGTGGTTATTCAATTTGGCAATGTATCCGGCAAGGATCATGCGTCGCTGGGGCGTGTTGCAGCATCGTTTTCTATTCGCGGGACAACCTGCGATTGCGCAGTCGACTGCCAATTACGCTGAACAACTGATGCAGCAGCATCGCCCCACAGGTCCGCGTGTCGCGCTGCTTACCGGTTGCTTGATGGAAGCCGTCTTTCGCGAAATCAACTTCGCGACAGTGCGAGTCCTCATCGAAAACAACGTCCAGGTTTTCGTGCCGCGCGACCAGGGCTGTTGTGGTGCCATGCAGGAGCATCTGGGACTGGATGGTATCGATCAACTGCGTGATCATAATCGCAACGCATTCAGCGCACTTGAGGTTGATGCCGTGGTTTGCAATTCATCGGGCTGTGGCTTGGCGCTTGGGAAAGCTTTGAACGACAAGCTGCCGGTCCGCGATGTGCTGGATTTTTTGGGAGAACAGAAACTTGTCCGTCGCGAACGAGGTTCCATCACCAAAGCCGCGCAAGTCTACGTTGATCTGCCTTGTCATCTTGTTCATGGGCAGAAAGTCGCCGGGATTCCAAAGTCCGTACTTGACGCGACAGGCTACCGCTGGGAACTCGCTCCCATGGCCCGCGACTGCTGCGGCTCCGGCGGCGTCTACAATCTTCAGCAGCCGGAAAACGCTCGCGAGATCCTGACTCGCAAGTCCGCATTCCTCAACGATGCCGTCGGTGCTCCCGTCATCCTTGCGACCAGTAATCATGTTTGCATGATGCAATGGAATTCCGCTCGAGCTTCGGGACTGGTTGACCGTCCGTTTGAGGTGCGACATGTTATTCAACTGCTCGATCCTCATGTGCCAGCCCTGTGAAGGTGAGGAAACGCTGAAAATCGCTCGCGAATCGACGACATTGCAGTACTGTTCGCAGGCGTCGGCTACGATCCGTTAGCAGAACCCGGGACTTCTGATAATATCATCCAGATTTGATCGGCGGCTTTTACGCGACCTTCCAGTTTTTAGTGTCCGAAAGTTGCGGCAAATTGATTTCGGAGCAATTCAGCATGACCGTGTCGCCCAAACCAATTCTGGTTCTTGTTGTAATCCTGACCTGCATCGTTTGTCCCAAAACCAACGCTGATGATATTCGCCCGCCATTGGGTGCAACGATCTCCGATTTGACCTTCAGGGACATTCGAGGACTCGATCGAAATCTTGCCGAGCTGGGTGAGCACAAGGCGTACGTCTTTGTGTTTACGACCACAACGTGTCCGCTGGTCCAACGATCGTGGCCGAAACTTGTGGAATTGAATAAACAGTTTGGAACTCAGGATGTGCAGTTTGTCGCGGTGAATGTTGGTGCAGGGGACACGATTCGTGAGATGGCTGAACAGGCTCTGGACTTTGGGGTCGTCTTTCCGTTCGTCAAAGACGTTGATCTGAGTTGTGCGAAAGCTCTGGGCATCACGAAGACTCCTGAAGTCGCTGTCATCAATCACAAAAAACGACTGATCTACCGGGGTCGCATCGACGATCAGTTGCGGCTTGGTGGAAGTCGCCCCGCAGCGACTCGCAAAGATCTTGAAGAAGCTCTCCGCGAACTTTTGAGCGAGCAGGCGATCACAGTGCCGGAAACGCCCGTAGACGGCTGTGAGATCACTCATCCCGCTCCAATCAAAAGCGTCAATGCCAGTGGCTTGGAGTATCATCGTGATATTGCACCGCTGGTCGAACGCAAATGCAACAACTGTCATCGGCCCGGCACGGCGGCTCCATTTTCACTGCAGACCTTCGCCGACGTGACTGCAAATGCGGCCATGATCGCGCGAGTCGTTCAGGATGAGACCATGCCTCCCTGGTATGCCAGTGCGCGGCACGGCAAGTTTCAAAATGATCCGTCGCTGACGAGTGATGAAAAATCCAGACTGCTCCGCTGGATCAACTCAGACCGACACGAAGGAACACCAGCTTCGGCACAAACGGGCTCAAAGGCAAATCTGGCAGTCGATCCCGCCAACGACAAATCAGACGGTTGGCGGATTGGAAAGCCGGATGTGGTGATCACGATGCTGGAAGAACACGAAGTGCCGGAGACGGGATTCGTGCCATATCGATTTTCAGTGCTGCCGTATCTGTTTCTGCAGGACACGTGGGTGGAAGCGTTTGAAATTCGCCCGAGCAATCGTTCTGTCGTGCATCACTGCAATATGGCCTATGTGAATTCCGGTGGAGCCAGCGAAGAAACATTTATCACGGGATATGTTCCAGGTGGGCAGCCGATGGATCTCGGACGATTCGACAACGGAGCCGCGTTCTTGATACCGAAAGGCTCGGGGCTTGGGCTTCAGATTCATTACACAACCACCGGCAAGCCAGAGAAATGTCGCATCTCTGTGGGGTTAAGATTTCCTCGCCGCACAGTTCAGAAACGACTGGTTCATTTCCTGTTGGATCCGCGGCCGATCAACATTCCTCCGTATGACGCGGCCTATGAAATGCGATCATCACATATGTTGAAGCACGACGTGGATCTGCTGGGTATGTTTACGCACATGCATGTGCGTGGAAAAGACATGACGTTTTTTGCGGAGGTTCCGGGGGAGGCGAAAGAAACGCTGCTCAGCATCCCGAACTACAATTTTGAGTGGCAACTTGGATATGAACTCGCACCGGGCGACAAGAAACTTCCGCAAGGCACAGTGATCGAAGCGGTCGCCCATTTCGATAATTCTGCATTCAATCCCTACAATCCCGACGCATCAAAAACGATTCACTACGGTGCTCAGACAGTCGATGAAATGTTCAACGGCTTTGTGTTCTTCGTCGATTCCAGCGAACAGCTCAATCTGACGGTCGATCCAAAGACCGGTCGCGAGCAGAAACTATAACTTCTATTTTTCCGACTGACGTTGGCGCAATCATGTTGTGTCAGATTGTTCGGATCGGATGTGCGATTTTCTGGGGAGCAGCCGTGGAAGGTGGCCTCGCGTTTAAACCGAAGGAATTGTTACGGAGTTTTCAGAGTCTGCACGATCTCTTCAAACTTTGGAGCGAATTCGGTGGCCTTCGCCGCGTGACATTGTCCCATGATCAGCAGGATCTGATTTCCGGACGCGAATGTCCATTTATACTGAAGCGTGTCCTCACGAAGCGCTTCCGTGGTTGCATTTGCGTTGCCAAAGGATCGGACCAACTGGAAGAAACCCGATTTCCCGGCGATCTGAACATCCCTGGCTTGTTCTGTTTTAGAAAACTGGCTGTTCTGCTCGCTGGATTGCTTTCTGAGGACTTCCATCAATTGGTCTGCGGTACTGTGTGTAGGAATGGGTGGTGCCATGACGACAATTTTGGCGCCGGAATCGAGTGCTTCCTGCAGGGTTGTACCGAACATCGCCGCGACCGCCGGATTTCCAGGAATAGCAGGTGCCTGAATCCAGTCCTTTGAACACGTCAGCGTAAATCCCTCGACTGACAGAGTGAAACCACCTCCGCTGACGGCGGCAGCCTGATTCGTTGGTGGAGTATCGTTCGTCGCCTTGTTACACCCCGCACTCACGATAGCAAATCCAAGGCTCAGCATCACCACATGCAAACCGTTTCGGCAAGCACGAAATAAGCGTCGGACCATCGGACAAGAATGAATTGTCATAGTAATTTTCCAGAGAGTTAACGAAATGAAACGGAACGTCAGAGTCTGCCATGCAGCATCTGCCACATTCGAAAAGCAAAAAAAGGACAGATGATTGCGAACGCTGCGGCAACTAACACGCCGAACAGATGTGTAAAGAGTTGCCCTCCTCGTTCGATCTGAGGCTCTTTTCCCGGAGACGACGGATTGAAATATACAGGGTGTTGTGTTCCGGCGGCGAATTCAGTCAACAATCCGTCAAGGTTGCTTGAAACAATGTCCGAGCCCATCGATTGGCGTTTGCGTTCGAACTTCTGACCATCGACTTCAAATGAATAGTCCAGATAGACGCAGTGTTTCGGCGGTCGCCCGACTTCCAGCTCGCGCACCACATTTGTTACCTTCATGGTGGTTTCGGGCCAGTTGCGACTTGCGAGATCGTTGAGGACGATCGAGATCAGCGAGACGACGCCGATGATTGCCAGAACACTGCCGCCACACGCGCCGGCAAATCTCAGCCAGTTCATCCAGACCGGATCATTTCCCAGATGGCCGGGCGGGAACGCTTTGGTTTTCGCGGAAGGCCGCGACTTACGGCCTTGCGCAGAAACTGGCTGTTGTGAATAGCTTGTATCGGCGTAACTTTCCACCTCGCCGTCAACGTCAAAGAATTCCTCACACTGCGGGACTTCAATTACGGTCTGGCAATCCTTGCAACGAATCTTTGTACCCGCTCGTTCATCTTTGACGCGATACGCTTTTCCACACTTGCGACATGACACTTCGATGGGCATACGGTGGTTCCGTCTAAGAAACGAAGAGATATCACTAAAGGACTCGCATCTTGACAGATATTCCGTTCAAAATGAAACTGCGCTGCGCAAGCCTGAACTCAGGCGGGGCCTCGTGGATAGAATTTTTCATGGTAACGAATATCCGGCAACGAAATTCCTGACAGTTTATTCTTCCTTATCAGGTCACGAACAATCTGCGAACAAAAGAAACGAAAGTCCTGCCCGCCTCCAATTCCAGTGGGGATGTCCGGAACCGAAATAATGTTTGGAGACGGATAGATGAGTTGGTCGTGGTATGGAAACCCGAGCGTACGACGAGTGCGAAGGCAGCGTGGACAGGATCCTTCATCCAAATCCTGCCCGCCAGGACGGTTGTAACACCACTTAGGCCGAAGCGCGAGGCACTTGGATTCGTACTGCTTCCAAAGGACGTACAGGTTCTCCGCCTTGCGAGTCTTTCCACAAGGAATGTATTCAACTCCTTCAATCTCATGTTCGTGAAATACATCCTTCACTCGCTGACGGACGATCATCTTTGGCGTATCGTTGGCGTATCCCCAGAAATCGGTCCCAACAGGGAGAGTTCGGTCCTCGTCGAATCCAATTTCTCGCAAATGGCCTTCGTCAATCTTGTCGCATAATTCGCACCGGCGAAGCGCCTGAAAGCGTTCCAGCAGCGTCTCTTGCCCGGTCTTTCGATCATACGCATGCATTAGCCAAACATCCGTCCGAGGTGTGGTGGGATTCATCCGATACCATCTCATCAAAAAGATCCGCTCAGAATTGTGGAAAGCACCTCCGATTGAAATCTGGGAAGGTGCGAGCCGTTCTCATACGTTGAGTAGAAATCCTCTAGTGCTGAGAGTCGATCTCGCATCCGGTTTGCTGCCTGTATGGATGTGCCGCTATTCGTCGAACTGTGCATTAAGTGCGGAAATCGATTCTGTAGGAATTCCCGAAGTGCTGTGTGCAATGCCGAATGGTCCGCGTTGTTCATGGGGGGCTTCAAAGTGGAATTTCCATTAGGTATCAAGTGTACGATACCTGCGTTTAGAAACCTTCGGCGTCCCGCCCAAGTCTACCAAGTGGCCTCGCTGAAGGAGCAGCCCTTGAGACCGGATCTCCTCAGAATCTGGCGTACTTGGTCCGAGCAAAGAAATGCCCAGTTCACTCCCAGACGCGTCTCTAATGGTATCGACGGAACAGTGATCACCATTTCGTCGGGTAAACGCAATGACGCGAGGCGTGGGTGTCCGACGGTGAAAATAGCTCGATTGCAGACCGTACACCATTCAATAACTGGGTTTTCAGTGGCGAAGAGCGGTGTTGGTCGCAACCAATCTCCAACCGGAGTGGAACAGTCCGCTTGATGACCAGGCGCAAGAACAAACAAACTTCCTACTTTTGGACTGAAACCGCACGGATGAAACTGCAATCCCGCTATTCCCTCAGTTCCACAAACGTCTCGAAACTGCTCTGATGCGATTGTCATGGGAAGATCGAGGACTTCCGAATACAGGTCGTTTCGGATCGAAAATTTGCGGTCTGGCTCGAACCCGAGTTTCAAAATCTCCGCTTCATCAAACTTCTCGCAATGTCGACATGATTTGAGCCCGGAAAATTTTTCCCGCAGAATACGCTGCCAGCCTCGATCGACACGCTGCACAACTAGTGCTACGTTCAGTCCATGCTGCCCTCTCCCCGTCAGCCAGTACCATTTCAATGGAATTGTCCTGAAAAGAGTGTTTGCAAGACTTCGGTGCGAAATGGTCCAAGATGCGTACCGCCCTGATACTGCGCGTAGAAATCATCGAAAGCATTTACTCGATCAGTCCACGAATAATTCGCTCGAATTGTTGCACCACTGTTTCCCGCTCCATGCATCAATCTAGGAAATCTGTTTTGCAGGAACTGGCGCAACGCCGTGTGGAGACCACTATGGTTGGCGTTAGACATATTCGTGAGAGATGGGTGCTGGTACGGAACCGTGCTGCCAAGCCATTTTGGCCAATAATGATGGCATGCATTATGAACAAGAACGCCACTTGTGCCCACATGGTAGACATGTTCGGCATCGACTTCGAAGTTAAAGACTTCAACTGGCGGGCCGCGACGTGGAGTGATGCGGGTGACTTGAACGATCGTGCCATCAGCGGATTGCAGGTTCTCGCCGATTTGCAGCTGTCCGGCTTCCACGAACTGCTCTCGATCGACGCTCCAGAACGGATGATTGTCCGTGCAGCCAAACGGCTCCGTCTCACCGCCGACCTGAACGTCAATCACATTCGCCGCTGCGTGCCGAAACGTCCCGGTGACAAGCCGACGACCAGATTCAGCCGCATCAAGGGCCGGACAGGGATCAATTGCTGTGACTTTTGCCAGGCCCTGAGCACCCAGCTCCGGGAGATCCAAATAAATCCGCTGATCCAGCAAAAGCTGTTGGAGCTTGTAGTCGGTCGTGTCTTTCGCTGCGGTGACGTGAACGGGCGATTGATACAGTGACTGAGGATCATCGCTTGTGCCAAGCAGAACAACGATTTCTGTCAGAAACCACTCCAATGGTCGGAGCAGCTGCACATTCAGCGTACCGCCGTTCTCCTTCGTCATCGTCAGCGACACCAGCCGCCAATCTTCAGGTGTCACATCCGAATCAGGCAGCGTCTCCCGGAGTTCCGGATTGCTGGCAAGCACTCGCATTCCTGGCGTGATGTCTTCAATCGGGCGAGTGATGAGTTTTGGCGAAGCGGAGGGCAGGCTGACCGGGATGGCGTTTCTGAGGGACGGTGTCGTGACTGAAATCGACAGATTCTCAGGCTGTATGTTCGCAGGCTGGAAGCCTACGCCACGCGAAACGACGGCATTCGGCATTGCCATCCAGAGACAAATCGCCGCTAGAACGATCGGCACGATCAATGCAAAGTATCGGCGACCTATGCGGTCGATTTCAGTTGGTGTTGTGAAAACTGGCTGGGACATATCTGTAATCTCCGGAAAGTGGACGTGAACGAAACATTTGTCTCCCATTTTGGAGTGCGGTACTGAGCTACCGCATTCCAAGGAGCCATTTATGCCGCCCCGCCAGTTCATGCGGCGAACATTTCATGGCCTTTCAGGCCGGAAAGCAAATTGCGTTGCAGATATTAATCTGGATTGCGGCCAAGATTCCGCGAACTGATTCGACATGTGGTTGTTGGTCATTGCTCTTGGAAACCGAAAGTGAATCGTGATCGCTGTCGCTCATGTGTATGTAAAGGTTGCTAAAGGACACCGCCGTCGCAGAGTCGGTCTCGCAACCACAAGAGGTTGCGCTCAGCGACCAAACAGGCATTTCCCGGCGCTAGATCGCGAGGAAAATTCGTGAGGGATACAAATGCCCCGTTCGGAAAGTCCCATACAACGCCGTTGTGAGTACCATCGGTAAGTAGAGTTTGCTTCTCGTAATCATTCAAAAACGATGCCTTTCCACCAAGTTTTTCCAGTAGCCTAGGGCCGAGGTAGTTTCCCCAATAGATACTTCGTACTCGATCCAGGCCGAGTGAAATGCCTCGGGCCCAAATTGCCTCATCGACGAGGCGGCTCAGCGGAGCGTTCGCCGAGATCACAGGAGAGTAAGCAAGACCTGCGTAAGTTTCTGGTCCGACCGCCAACTCGACGAATCCATATCGCGGCGAACAACGATCTAACTCGTGATAGTTATCCCGAAGTATTTCAATTAGAACTGCTTCTTCAATTGTGGACAGCCAGTCGTGGGAAACTGCCATCTGAAAACTTGGAAGAGCGGGACCAGCTTTGCTTCGTAATTCTGAAAGCATTGAAACATGAAAATCCGAGTCGCGGTTGGGAATAATTGCGTCCTTCCTAGTCTCGCATCCGCCTCCAAAGAGCGGGGCATCGTCTGCGGAAATCAAAGCCTCGATACTCTTTGCATCACCTAGGTGTATGCGTCGCGCCTTAGCGAACTTCGCTTCGTTCAGGCGCCAAAAACAGCCTGACACCTTTCGCTTACCAAAACGTGCAAGCCCCTTCCATATCGCCGCATAGTCGGAGCCCTTCGGCACCGCTTCGTTGGAATCGAAGTACTGAAACTGCACGAGGTGATAGTCAACGATATATGGCACGGCTCAACCTTGAGTTTTGTTGTCAAATGTTGATCTGTATGTAACTGCCAAAAAGTGATCCTAGAGACGCCCTCATTTCAAGGAGCCGTTGTGCTCCGTATCCAAGACCCCCAGTCTTATTTACTTCAATGATGTGGATCAGGCCATTTTCAATGTATTGCACGTCCGGACGAAGATTTGAAAGCGTTCTCGTCCCGTCGCTCAGTGCTTGATTCGTCCGTAAATTGGTAACACCCGGACTGCCCAACAATGACCTCGCTTGATTTACCATTTCCGAATGATGCGAGGGTGAGCCATGCGTGGCGGAACGAAAAATTGACAGCGGGCATGCATTGTGAACGAGTATCCCACTCGTTCCCACGTTATAGACATGTTCACTTTCAACTTCGAAGTTGTAGACCTCCTGCCGCGATGCTGATCGACGAGAGACTACTTCGACCCGCGTGGATTTTCCGTCTGCACATTGCAGTCGTTCCCCAATTTGAAGGTTTCCAGCATCGACAAACTCTTGCCGATCAAGACTCCAGAAAGGATGGTTGTCAGTAACCCCAAATTCTTCCGCCTCGCTTTCTACACGAATCCGAATGACATTGGCGGCTGAATGCCTAAATGTGCCTGTGACTAGACGACGACCTTGAATCGCAGCTTCGATCGGCGGACAAAGATCTATTGCTGTGACAGTGGCTTGTCCCTGCGCTCCTGGTTCCGGAAGATTGAGATAGATCGATTGGCCAATGAGTAAACGGTGGAATGGACAATCAATTCTCTGCACCGCTTGTTGCTGATTCGCTCGACTGGAATAAAGTGTTTGTGGACAGTCCGTGGACTTGAACAAGAGGACCACTTCAGTCGCTAGCCATTCGATCGGCCTCAGCAGTTGCACTTGCAGAGTGCCGCCATCTTCTTTCGTCATGGTCAGAGATACCAAACGCCAGTCTGCAGGGGTCACCTCCGAATCCGGCAGCGTCTCCTGAAGTTCCGGATTGCTGGCCAGGACTCGCATGTTTGGCGTGATGTCTTCAATCGGGCGAGTAATCAATTTTGGCGAAGCGGCAGGCAGGCTGACGGGGATGGCGTTGCTGCCGGAGACTGCCGTGACTGAAGACGACAGATTCTCTGGCTGTCCGTTCGCAGGCTGGAAGCCCACGCCACGCGAGACGACCGCCTTCGGCATGGCCATCCATAGACAAATCGCCGCGAGAACGATGGGCACGATCAATGCAAAGTAACGGCGACCCGTGCGGTCGGTTTCAGTTGATGTTGTGAAAACTGGCTGGGACATATCTGTATTCTCCGGAATGTGACGGTGGAAGTCACATTTTTCTTCGAGCTATCCGTTCTTCAGGTTCGGTTCAATTGGTTTCCAGCATGGAAGTGAACAAAGGATGAGGCAATTCAGGATCAGAGCCTAACCGTCAGAAGCTTGACACTTTGCTTTCCAGTGTTCAAAACAAGCTCGATGCAGAGTTCCAAACTGAGACGGTGCATTAGAATCGAAAAACCACCTCGGGATCCGAATGATCTCGTCAACGGAAAGAAGAGGATCCCAGCAGAGAGAACAAATAGGGATCGACCCGTGCGCGGGCTTAGCCGAACTCTCGTCCGACGAATACTTTGAACGATCACACGAGCTATCTCGATAGGAGGGGATTGGCCGAACCTTGAAACCGCTGAAGCCGAGAGAAAGAAGATCTTCGGCAATCGTGGCCCGAATGAGCAAGCAGGGCGACCACTCATTTAGCCGAAAGATATTAACGGAATCCGGGATTCGGCGGGCATCCACTGCAAGACGAATTACGCCGTAAATCCGGAATGCATCAGGATCGTGTGGCGGTCGATATTGAAGCCGGGAGCGTACATGATCGATGCAGTTTAAAGATGTAGTGATATGAAGCGACTTCCACTCGCCCATCTCGGATTGAACGTCACCCAAGCGAGCGTCGCTCCTGCAGCGGGGAGCAAGAAAATCGGCTAGCCTGAGTGAAAGTATTGCTGTGGCGATTGCCGGAAGATTGAAATCGCATAGTCGCCCTTTTGACAGCTCAGTCAAAACAAGTCTTGGAAGCGGTTCGTCCAAATTCGTCGAGAGGAAAGCATCGGCGTCGAAAAAACGGTTGCCTTGCTCGGAATGACGAACGTCAAACAGCATTCGAGGCACGTCAGTGTCGGTCAGATCCTCTGCCAATTCAAAGAATTCCGCTTCCATAATTCAACCCGCCGCTCTAAGCAGGTCACCCAAGTCCGTATTCTTAAGTTGCCATCGCAACTCCATCAATTCGTTGATCAGCCTTGTTCGCGCTGCAGAACCTGACGTATTCCCAACCGCATTCGTCAGTCGATCCAAGATGTATTCGTTGTACCAGCCGTGCGGCCCAACGTGGCCAGGAATGCGAACTTTGTTATAGCTGCTTTGAATACTCATGTCGGCTTTGGCAAAAAGCGATTTTAAACGTGTTCCGATGGCTCCATAGTGAGTGGCAATGTGGTGGATTGGACCACGATCACACGCATTATGGACCAACACGCCGCTTGTTCCAACATGGTACACATGCTCGGCATCGACTTCGAAGTTGTAGACTTCAACCGGTGGGCCTCGGCGAGGTGTGATGCGGGTGACTTGAGTAATCGTGCCGTCCGCGGTTTGCAGGTTCTCGCCGATTTGCAGCTGTCCGGCTTCCACGAATTGCTCTCGATCGACGCTCCAGAATGGATGGTTGTCCGTGCAGCCAAACGGCTCGGATTCACGGCCCACCTGCAGATCGACGACGTTCGCTGCTGAATGGCGAAATGTGCCGGTTACCAGTCTGCAGCCCGCTTGCGGCTTGTCCAATGACGGACAGGGATCGATGGCCGTGACTGTCGCCGGACCCTGAGCGCCCAGTTCTGGCAGGTCCAGTTGAATCTGTTGCCCGATGAGCAGTCGTTGCAATTTATAGTCCGGAGTGCCCTCTGCGGCGGTTGTTTGCGGGATTTCAGAATACAACGACTGCGGATCGTCCGATGTTCCGACGAGCACAACGATTTCTGTTACCAGCCACTCGATTGGTCGCAGCAACTGGACACGCAGTGTTCCGCCATCTTCTTTGAGCATCGTCAGGGACACGAGGCGCCAGTCTTCTGCAGTCACATCCGCATCGGCCAGAGTCTCAGTCTGTTCCGGATTGCTGGCCAGGACTCGCATGCCTGGCGTGATGTCTTCAATCGGGCGAGTAATCAATTTTGGCGAAGCGGCAGGCAGGCTGACGGGGATGGCGTTGCTGCCGGAGACTGCCGTGACTGAAGACGACAGATTCTCTGGCTGTCCGTTCGCAGGCTGGAAGCCCACGCCACGCGAGACGACCGCCTTCGGCATGGCCATCCATAGACAAATCGCCGCGAGAACGATGGGCACGATCAATGCAAAGTAACGGCGACCCGTGCGGTCGGTTTCAGTTGATGTTGTGAAAACTGGCTGGGACATATCTGTATTCTCCGCCACACGATGTAATTCTGGATATCCTCGACGACGCTTGATTTTGTTGGGTGGCACAGCGTCTCGCATTCAAGTTGGTTTCGGTCCAGCGTTTTTAATTTGCTCGAACTGGTGTTTGATTTGAAGCATCAGCGGTTCCATTTCGCGCCACACTGGTTCGTAAAACGTCAGAATCTCCTCCTGTAGGTTTTCGTCCAGCGTGTTGACCCATTCTTTGTACGATGAATGGATGGTGTCCCAAAAGCCACAGTGGTGAGCTAGATTTGATTCTCCAATCAAACCCGGCACTTCGTGAAGATATTCCACTTCATGGCGACTCCATTCTTCGTTTTTCGAACATATTGCGTCACGGAGCAGAATCAACCCTAATCGCAACAGTTCGAGATACAAGCAGTCCAATCTGGACATGGACTTACCTTGTGAAAATCTGGACGGGCAGTTCCAGGATACCAGCACGCTTTGCGTTTTCGATGCGAGTTACCCCGTTCTGGATGACCATGACGCCATTCCGGTTGACTTGGACCATCGCTGGCGTGTAGCGACTCATGTCGAATGGCCCGTGTCGCAGCAACTTCGCCGGATCCGCAAATGGCCTCGAACTTGGGTATTGCAGCTTGCTAATGTCGATCTTATAGATTCCACCAGAAACGTAGTTCTGACTATTATGCACGAGTACGCCCGACGTTCCTACGTGATATGTGTGTAGGGCATCCACGCTGAGATTAAACACAGGTTGTGTCGTTGGATTGACGGCAATCGATACAACATGTGTCAGCGTGCCATCGACAAGTCGCAGATACTCTCCGGGGTGAAGTTCGCCAGCCTGAATCCAGTCTTGCTGATCTTCGCTCCAGAAAGGATGGTTGCTGGTAGTGCCCAGCAGTTCGGTTTCACTCGCAATACGAAGATCAATCACATTCGCGGCAGTGTGCGTGAACTTCGCAGTAACAAGGTAGCCTGGTCCCGTCTCAATCAACGGGCATGGCTTGACAGCAGTAACCTCCGCTAGCCCTTCGATTGCGAGTTCTGGAAAGGACAACTCAGTCGATTCTCCGAGCGTCAAGCTGTCGATCGGCTGCAATATATCGATGAACAATGATGAACTATCCGGCTTCACCATTTGGAAAGTCACTAACTGCCACTTACCTGGCTCTGAAATCTCCAGCTTTTCGACGGTTACACCTTCGTTATCCGGATTACTGGCCAGCACGCGCATACCGGGCGTGATGTCTTCAATCGGGCGAGTGATCAGCTTTGGTGAAGCGGAGGGCAGGTTGACCGGGATGGCGTTTCGGCCGGAGACTGCCGTGACTGAAGACGACAGGTTTGCAGGCTGGAAGCCAACGCTACGAGAAACTGCGGCATTCGGCATGGCCATCCATAGACAAATCGCCGCGAGAACGATCGGCACGATCAACGTAAAGTAACGGCGACCTGTGCGGTCGGTTTCAGTTGGTGTTGTGAAAACTGGCTGGGACATATCTGTATTCTCCGGAAAGTTTGGAATTTGAAAAGGGTGAACCGTTTGAATAGCGGGACCGAAAATCTCTTTCGATCAACAGGCAGGTAGCAGTGACGGGCGCACAGCACTGGCCATCGAATTAAAACCAAATTGCAGTAAGTCCTCGTGTTCCTCGGATCGCGACCACCAGTCCGCCAGATCGCGTTCGTCCTTCTCGTTCACTCTTGACGCAGCGAGATTGCCACTTGTCAGCTTGCGGCGCTTTCTCAACAGCAGCACTTGCTGAGCCGCCAGCACGATCCCAGCCGCCGCCAGCCATGTGGTGCTCCAGGCCTGTGCGGCTTCAAGATCCTCATCAGAAACGAGCCCGAGTGCCGCCAGTTGAACATTGTCGGCAGCGAAGCCAATCACAACAGGCGTTCCGGCGACGAAGCACATGCGGTTGACAAAGCCAAGAACTTTGCCAGCCACTGGTGCCAATGCAAGATAGTCCATAACTCCAAGGGAACTACCGCCCTGGGTCCAGGCTTTGGCGACTACTTTACCGACGCCAACGACTGACCCTGCAGTCGTGTAGACTCTTGCAATCTGAATCAGCCGTCCGACCTGGCAGACTCCGCTTCCCGCCCCAAAGCCAATGACGATCTGATGCACGGCACCGACGATTTCTCCTGCCATGAATGCCGTCGAATCCGGATTCACCTGATTCAAATAGCTTGTGTCACCCAGCACGCCCATATAACCGCCCAATGTCAGCGTGTTTGCCCAACCGGCGAAAAAATCGGTCGTTGTGTTGAGCATGTTGTCGAAGTTCTGACTCGCCGAATACAGTTCGTTGATATAGTAGGACGTCGGCCGTGCGTTGACTTCTGTTTGATGAGCAATTACAGCATCGACGCCATCTTGAATTCGCTTTGCTGCGGTAGCGATCATGGCAGCTTTTTCAGCGTTGACCGACGCTGGCAAGGCATTGTCTTGAGCGGTGGCCCGTGCAATGCCGAGATCGCGTTCCGCTCCAGCCACTGCGATTGCAGCAATGACAAACGCTTCCGCATCAGTTTTTGCCTGCGTCAGATCGTTGGCGATACTGTCTCGCTCCTTGATGACGTAGGCGGCAATTTCCGCGATCGCCTTATTGTAGTCATCAGTGGCAGATCGCCGATCCGCAGCAGCCCCGAACGCTGCCACCGCAAGGTCTCGAATGGTGTTGTAGCCAACCTCCGCTGTCGCAGCAGTTGCGGCAGCAGTGTTGTCGGCAATATCGGCTGTGTGGCTGGCATCAGCAGCATCCTTGGCATATTCACGATCCGCAGCAGCGCCTTCGTTGATGAGATCCGCTGCAGCCTGAGCTTGCGACGTTGTCTGTGCTGCATTCAAGCTGACGACAGCGTTGGCCATTGCAAGCCATGCTGCATTTAGTGAACCAGCCCAAAGCGATGTTGCCATTGCCATCCCCTGCTGTGCTGAGAGTTCAGACATCGCATTGGCAATTTTCTTCGTTCCATATTCGACAGCGGCGGTGACAGCATTCGCGTTCCCGGCGTTCTGTACCATCGCTGCCTGCATCCGGGCATTTTCAACTGTGAACACTGCGTTGAAATTCAGTTGAGCGACGCCAGTCACGACTGTTGCCCACGCACCGATGTACGCGGTTTGACGCGAAGACTCCGCACCATTCAGAGAATGACCATAGTTGATTGATGGTCCTTCCAGGGACGTGACAAATGTCAGATCCGCTGCCACGGTTGCATTTGTCAATTCTTCATCGGCTGCTGCAACAGCCATGGCGTTCGCCAATCCCGCGTCCGCAACTGCGTCGGAAAACGTATGTTCTGCTTCTATAGCCGCAAGGTCGTACACACCTTGAGCCATTGTCACGGCGATAGATTGCGTCAGAGAGGCGTTGATCAGCTTTATGGCGAGATTCTTGTCCGCGAGGGCAAGTGCTTTGTCTCGGGTTTCTTCTATGGTGAGAACAGCATTGTCGAAAGCCGCTTCACGATCGGCCAAACTTGTCAAATACGTCCCGCGGCGCGAAGCAGCCGACGATGCGAACGAAAATGCCGCATTGGCCGAACCGACAAGGAGTTCCAACGAGGCGTTTCCAACCCGAATCGCCAATGTTGCCTGCGCGCCAGCATCAGCAGATGCTGCGGCATTCTGTGGATCCTGAAGTGACGTGGCATACGTCACCGCCGCACCCGCGCCGACGCCGTCAAACACTTTGGCTGCACTCAATGCGATGTCCCGGATCGACTCGGGCAATGGGCCTGGGTCGTTACTCATTATCTGAGGCATAAACCATGCCGTTTCTGCGGCCCAAAAAAGTCCGTATTGAAACTGTTTGGCAGCCCATGCTCCTGCTTCGGTGCTCCCGTATTCAACCCCGGCCGCGATTTGAGCGGCGTTCAAGACCAAGTGAGCAAACCAGACGGAATCTTTCAATGCTTTGTCTGCAGCCTTCACTTCATCGTTGTAGGTTGTCTGCAAGCCCGCGACCGTGCTATTGTGCTGCTGAGCGTAGGTATCTGTATCGGCTGAATAACTATCCCAAAGTCCGCGTGAATCTGTTTCAAAAGCTGTTGACAGTCCTCCATACGCTTGATTGTATTCATCATTCGCCGTTGTGGTGACTGTCGTGTATTCTGCCATCGCGCCATTGAATGTGGTCGTGTAAGTTGCCTGCGCTGCGGCTTGCGCGGCCGTTAGAACTGCTTGCGCCGATTGGATACTGCCGTCCCGGGCTGAAGTCGCCGTCGCTACTGCGGTGGCGAATTCGTTGCTTGCTGTCTGAATTTTTGTCGCGTATTCAGCGTTTGCGGCGTTCAGATCTGACTGCCGTTGCAGTTCCGCAGCAGCGACAGCCGCGTTGAAAACGGATGTTGCAGAGGCGACTGTTGTATTATAGGCATTCTCAGCATTCAGTATTGTCGTGTTGTAAGTGGCATTGATCTGTTGCAAGCCTTGCGTCCACGCAGCTTCAGCCTGACTCAATGCTGCTTGAAATCCGGAATCCGAATCTGCTGCAGCAGGATCGAAGCCAGGAGCCTGACTGGCGGCGGCGTTGTACGTGCTTTGATGGACCGCTCGAGCATTCTGTAACACTGTTTGATTCGCGGCTAACGCCGATTGTCGCACAATATCCGCCGAAGATTCGGCAGCCGTCAGAATTGCTTGCGCGCCCGCAGTTCCTGCGGCCAGCACGTTCCCTGCGGTTGTGAGTGCCGCGTGGTAGATCGAATTGGCGGCAGTCCATGCTTGATCGTTTGCCGCACCAAGGCTTTGCAATGCGCTACTGTATGTGGCTGCGTGGCCATCAATGGCAGTGTTCATGGTTGCTGTCGCTGCCACAATTGACGAATCATACGCTGCGTTTGCTGTCGCCTGACCCTGCGAAAATGTTGCGTCGCTGCTTTGCTGCGCCGTGACACGAGTCGCCTGAATACCAGCTAAAGAAGTATTGAGCGTTGCTGTGGACGCCGCCTCACCTGCCGTGTGTTCGGCAGTCGCTGCTGCATCAGAAGCAGTAAGGGCAGCGCTTGCTGTCGTCAGCTTGCCCTGATAAGCAATAGAGCTTTGCTGATTCGCCTGCTGGATTTGATTCTGCGTTGTGGTCCCAACAGTTTGTAGATTCGTAAGAGCCTGCTCTAATAATTGTGCCGGTGTTTGCGTTCCTGTTGTTCCCGTGCCGGTTGTGCCCGTATAACCATACATATTGCCTGGCGGCATCACTGGAGTTTGTCCTCCGGTTCCATAAGGGTCACCGTCGAGCATTGCCCTATCTTCGAGTACTTCTGACTGGATAGATGCGAGCAGGCCGACCGAGATATCTACCGTACTAAACTGCCCCCTCCCCTCCTAGCTTTCCGGCGAGCGGTGCTTTGGCGAGACCATCGCGATGATGTCTCACCACCGTCCGAAAACAATCCAGTCACCAGCGAACGAAATACACTGCTCACCATGTCAAAGCTCCGAAGCAAGAGAACAAACGGGAGAATGCACCATCGCGGGTATCAGGGACTCCGTGTACCACCCGCTCGACTCCTGAATCTGACAACCGCAGAAAATAAGTCAAGGCACTTCATGGTAGGACATGCCCTACCCATCTGGAAATATTTATGCGATCCTCTCACAGGAAATCTCGCTAGATGGGACAGCTAGAAGTAGCTGCTCACCAATAAACCGCTGCATCTCTTACTTCCGCAGCATTTTGAGTTTGGCGATGAATCGTTGGTTGTTCATGCCAGCTAAAGCGTACTCGGCGAGGGTATGATTTTTGTCGGTGCAGAGCAGGATGCCGATGGGCGGGTTGTCGCCTTCGATCATCATGTTGGCTTGATTCCAACTGACGTAGGTTTTGAGCTGGCCGAGGTTCGCGTGGCTGAAACGTCGAGATTGAGAGAGCAGTGACGTAATCCATCACACGAGTGACGTCGCAGCTCCGCAGAATCTGCTTCGTGTCATGGCTTCTCTTGTTTGTCGAATTGTGAATTGACCACATTGTCCGGTCTCCGCCCGTGAAGAGCCTGGACGATTTGATGCGTGGCTTGTCGGCGGAGTTGTTCGAGAGACTCGGCGGAGACGAATGCGGCGTGGGGTGTGACGATGACTCGCTCGTCACGGTAGAGTGGTAAGTTCAGATCCGGCGGTTCGGGTTCGAAGACGTCAAGGGCGGCTCCGGCGAGTTTGTTTGTGTGGATCGCATTCCATAAGGCGGATGCGTCGATCAATCCGCCGCGTGAGGTATTGATCAAATAGGCTGTGGATTTCATCAGATGCAGGCGTTCGGCATTTATCAGATGATGAGTCTCGGGCGTCAACGGAGCATGCAGTGAGACGAAATCACTTTGGGTCAGAAGATCTTTAAGCGAGACCATTTGGCAGTCTGTTCCGTGCGAGTTGCCTGAAACTGTATGCGCAATAACTTTGAATCCAATCGCTCGCAGCTTCGGCACGAGTTCGCGCGCGGTGTGTCCCAATCCGATGAGGCCCACTGTCTGCGAAGATAATCGCCTCATCGTTGTCGCTGCGCCCAGATTGTATTCGCCTTGCTTGGTTCGCCAGTGGAAGAATCCAATTCGCCGAGCACACGCCAGCAGCAATCCCAGGGCGTGGTCGGAGACTTCCGAGACGCAGTAGTCAGGGCAATTCGTGACCGGAATTCCAAGCTCTGTCGCGACACGGACGTCGATGTTGTCGAGTCCGATTCCGAAGCGGGCAACGATTTTGCATTTCGTGCAACTGCGGATGACAGGTTCTGTCACGCGAGCCCAATTTGTGCCGATTGCGTCCACATCCCTGGCAAGTTCCGCCAGCGTTGCTTCGTCAGTTGCTGTCGCTTCGATAAGTTCGGCGCCAGCGTCGGCAAGAATCGTGCGCTCGATATCGAAATCCGGCCAGGCACGGTCGGTGATGAGGACGCGGAATTGAGTTTTCATTGTTGATATCTTATCTGTTTAACTCGTTTAACCCGACTCAAAGAGGAGGCAAGCGCCGGCCTGCGGCAACAACCTCCTCTTCGAGTCGGGTTAAACGAGGACAGTTGAAGTAGAGGCTGAGGGAAACCTCCTCTTCGAGTCGGGTTAAACGAGGACAGTTGAAGTAGAGGCTGAGGGAAACCTCCTCTTCGAGTCGGGTTAAACGGGGACGGTTGAAGTAGTCCTAGTGGTACGTGATGTGGCCCGGTTCGAGACCTCGAAAAGGTGCGACGAACTTCCAGTGCTGGCGAGGTTTGCCTTCTTCTTCCGGGTTGTCTTCGACATAACGGATCGCGTTCTCAATCTGTTCCTCAGAATCGAGGTAAACCTTCCAGAGTCTTTCTGCCCACATTTTGGGAGGACGACCGCCGTCTCCCTGATAGTCGGCAAGCGGATGACGACCATCGCGAACTATTCGCATTGTTGCGCCGCCTTTCAGCAGCGTGGCCATTTGTTCGACTTTGTAAGTGTGACGAGCGAGTACCAGATGAACGTGTTGCGGCAGAATTGCACACGCCCAAACCGTATAGCCGTTCTTACGAACAGTTTCAGCAAATCCATCGTTGATCGATTTGGCCTGCAGTTCGGTCAACTGGACTGAGGGATACCGCAATTCACGTTGAGCAGCCGCTCGCAGAGCAAGTTCCTCTTCAGTCAGCTGCACCAGAGATTTCCGCTCGATACTGTGAGTCGGATTGCCGTACCGCAGCAGCTCCCATTTGTAGATCGTCTCCGACCAGGAACCACGCGGATCGTTGGGTAGCCAGACACCGTACATCGGCAGGATGACGTGATATCCATGGATCATCAATGTTCTCCGAAAAGTTGGATGATAGAGGATCGACTCGTTTAACCCGACTCAAAGAGGAGGCAAGCGCCGGCCAGCCCACTGCAACAGCCTCCTCTTCGAGTCGGGTTAAACGGGGTTAAGCGACCAGGCAAAGTAATTGACTTGCCATCGTATCAAACTGTAGCCATTATCCGTTTGCGATTCGATCTACGCTCCCACCTATTTAAACGAGTCTGATTTCCATGTTGCTGAATTCAAAGATCCTGTCGGGCTGTATCTTCTGCCTGATGACTGCCATGTTCGGGATGACCGCGAGTTCTGTTCGTTCAGAAGACTACACAGAGAACTCTGGTGCGGAAGGCAACGGTAACCATGTCGTTGGTCCGGAATACAAGATCGATCCCGATCTGACAGACAAAGGTAATCCTAAGGGCAAGTACTTTCAGTTTTCGATGCCGCTGGCGGACAGCAAGATCTTCCGTGGAGATGATTCAACGCTGGATTCACGCAAGCCCGTGCGAAAAGAACGGAAGATTTTTGTCTATGTCCCAGCGGCCTACAAGGATGGAGTAAAGGCACCGATTCTCGTGATGCATGACGGGCCCGGTCGAATGGATTTAGTCAGGAATGCTTTGGACAATCTGACGATTTCCAAAGACCCGAACCGCATGCTGCCAGCGTTTATTGCGATCGGCGTCGAAAACGGCGGTGACGACAGCAAGGGCAGTCAGCGAGGTCTGGAATATGACACCATGTCCGATCGTCTGGCTCGATTTATCAATGACGAAGTGCTGCCGGCGGTTCTCAACAATGCTGAGATCAAGGCTGCCTATCCGCACGTTGCCTTCACGGAAAATCCGTGGGGCAAAGCGACCATGGGATGCAGCTCGGGCGGCGCAGCAGCGTTGGCAATGGGTTGGTTTCGTCCGGATTTGTTTCGTCGTCTGATCACGTATTCCGGCACGTTCGTGGACCAGCAGGACGACGATGCTCCTGACGAAGCAAAGTATCCGCTGGGCGCGTGGGAATATCATTCCAGCATGAAACTGATCGAAAACAGCGAGAAGAAACCGCTGCGAATTTTCACGCATGTGTCAGAGTTTGATAATCGAGCCAACGATGCGGAAGAGACCTATCACAACTGGGTGATGGCGAATGAACGAACGGCAGTAGCTTTGAAGGCCAAGGGGTACGATTACCGTTACGTCTATAGCAAAGCGACGAAGCATTGTGACGGGAAAGTGTTTGAGCTGACTCTGGCTGACACTCTCGTCTGGACATGGCGCGGGTATCATGCGGAGTGAGGCACCCGGCGAGCGGCAGGACGTCAGTCCTCCGATCACTGGTGGCGGTTCGCTCCGGCGGCGCGTGCGGAATCAGGCGACTGACGTCGCTCCGCTCGCCTGTTTGGCATGGACGATCACTCTTTATCCCGCCACCACTGCGCATACGGCACGGGGCTGAGGAATGCCTGGTTCTCCAGTGGTGCGGCTTTGCCAAGTTCGCTGATGAATGGCGTCAGGAACAGGAAACCGGAATATCCGAACAGCAGCGGGATCATGATCAGGCGAATCGTCCAGCGATAAGGCCACCATGCTGGCTGCATCTGATTCATGCCTCGATGATAAGCCCAGGCAACGAGGACTCGCGCGGGATACGTCAGGATGATAAAGAACGGCGTCAGCACAAGCAGTGCGTCCGCTGGCAGCAGTTTAATTTTCGTCAGGTACAGAGGAAATGTCATCGCGTACATCAACACGGTTGTCAGCATCCACACTAATGGAGTGCTGCGGATAACTCGCCGAGCGGCACCGACGGCAAAGATCGAACGGAATCTTCCGGTCACCGCTTGATGAACCTGCAACTGAGGTAACCATGCGGCGACGGGAATCATCAGGACGACACCCAGGAACGAAAGAATACCGAAGATCGGATTCGTGCGTCCCGGAGCGGAATAGGCGACTAACAATCCAGCGGGAATGATCAGCCACAAGACGGCGCCGACGAATGCTTTCAGTCCAATCCAGAAATGCTGAACGGGTCTAACCAGTTGAAGCACCTGCTCGGTGCCTTCAGACATTTCTTCACGGCCTTTGCGAGTGAAGATCTTGCGCAGAAACCAGATGACATTCTTGAACGGTCGCAGAAAACAACCAACAGTTCCGCCACGTGCGATGGCAAGCATCAGATGGATTGCGACCACTGTCTGCATGACTTGCAGAATCGTCTGCATCTGCACAACGCGTGAATGAGATGCTCCCAGAATAACGGCAGCATCACTGACTCGCACAGCCTGAATGCGAATCGGAATGAGCATCAGAACGGAAAAGAAAACGATGACACCCAGGCGTGGTGCCAGGGCCATCAGTGGAAACCCGTCACGCAATCGACCGCTTTGAGCGACTCGTTTTTGCGGATCAATCAGGTAACCCAACGTCAGGATGTTTAAGCCGGGGATGGCGGCGAGAATGGCCAGAACCAGAACAAGGCAACCGGTGCCAAAGGCCAGATGGACGAACCAAAACGCCGTGCGAAACGGCTTCCAGATTCCCGGGAAGCGGCCCGGCCCCATGCGTTCTTCGATCGGCAGCAAGGGTGGTGTCAGCGTTTCCGGTGGAGCATCGACGAAGGGGAATTGTTGGGGAGGCTCTGTCAGAATTGTCGACATAGACAGCATTCCTCGGGATTTAAGGGATAACGAAAATGGCTAACGCCCAATGGCACTCGTTTATTGCGATTATAGTAGCCATCACTCTCCGAGTGATGAATGCCAAGGGGGGCGTTTTGCGGCCTTCGTCACTCGGAGAGTGACGTCTACTTTCTGAATTCGTTGAATCTAACCCAAAATTCGCAGTTGATTGCCAAGTTTCTGCCGGATGATACGAAATATACTGTAGGAAGTCTGTAATTCATCACGGGATCATATGTCATGCGTGCGGTCGTAATACTTTTTGCTTTGCTGATTGCCGGCTTGGTGATGAAAGCCGTTGAGGTTGCCGGACGTGTTGAAGATCTCACTGGAACACCTGCTGAAGTGGTTCCGGAACAGCAGCTTGACACAGCAGTGAAACGGATCAACGAACAGTTTCATGAGCAATGGCAGTCAGAGAATGTTCAGGTCGTCAACACGGTTGATGATCTTGCCGTGTTTCGCCGATTGTCGTTGGCGATGTTTGGGACCGTGCCTTCCTTGGAAGACATCCGCGCGTTTGAAGCCGACCAGCAGCCAAACAAGATCGATCGCTGGGTGGTTGCGATGCTGAAAGATTCCCGTTTCAGTGATTACTTTGCCGAACGTCTGGCTCGTAGTCTTGTGGGAGTCGAAGATGGTCCATTTATCATCTTTCGCCGCGACCAACTGACAGCATGGCTTGCCGAACAACTACGTAAGGATGCTTCATGGTCGCAGATGACAAAAGAACTGATTGCTGCGGAAGGTTTGTGGACTGACCGACCGGCAGCAAACTTCATTACGGTTGCGCGGATGGAAGATGAAGACTTAGACGAAAACAAACTGGCGGGCCGAACGGTTCGCACTTTCCTCGGGCAGCGCATCGACTGCGCGCAGTGCCATGATCATCCATTCGACCCAGCCTGGCAGCAGGCAGACTTTGAAGGTTTGGCGGCGTTTTATTGCCAGGCGACTGTGACGCTTGGCGGAGTCGCTGACTTTGCGAAAGGTAAAGATAAGCAGGAAGTTGTTTACAAAGTCGTTGATCCGGGAGCGGAGGAAGGTCGAGTTGTGCCGGAGGCTGTTCCGTTTCACCCGGAATGGTTGCCTGCTGACGGAGGTCTGAGACATCGCCTTGCTGAATGGGTGACGCACAAAGACAATCGTCGCTTTGAACGCGCGATTGCGAATCGAGTGTGGGGATTCATGACAGGGAAACCACTGCTGGAACCAGTTGACGATTTGCCGCATCCTGAGGATGGCGAAACAGACGCGCTGGATATTCTAGGCGAGGAATTTCGTGCTCGCGGTGATCGGTTGAGTGTGTTGATTCGCATAATCGCGCTGTCGGATGTCTTTCGACTTTCATCTGAAACAAGTGCTGATAGCGAAGATGCATATACGAAACAAGTGCAGGCGTGGTCGGTGTTTCCATTGGTGCGGCTGCGTCCGGAGCAAGTGATTGGTTCACTGTTTCAGGCCGGTCATATTCGCACGATCGATCAGAATTCCAACCCGTTTGTGCGACTGACGAAGTTTGGTAATGAGAACGACTTCATCAATGAATACGGTGATCTGGGAGATGACGAACTCTTGCAACAAGTTGGCACGATTCCTCAAGCATTGCTGCGCATGAACGGTCGCTTCACTGCGGAACGAAGCAAAGTTGACAATCTCTCGGCGCCGTCAGAGATCATCCAATTCTCTCCGGACAACGCCGCGATCGTGGACAATTGTTTTCTGACGTGTTTGTCTCGTCACCCGAGTTATGACGAACGAGAGTATTTCCTTGGCTTATTGGATTCAACGACGGAAGCAGCGGCAGAGAAACGCAAGGCGAATCCAGATGCTGCGGAAGTTGACGCGACCGAAAAGCCTACGCGAACCCGGGCACAAGTGGTCGAGGATTTGGTGTGGACGTTGTTTAATAGTCCTGAGTTTTCGTGGAATCATTAAAATGCAACATCCAACTCGCCGACAGGTTTTACAATTTCTAAGTGCGTGCGGAGTTTCGCTCGCTCTGCCCGGCATGACGGCCCGCGCCGCCATGCGGCGGCGGGATGAGAGACCAAAATCGCTCATCACGTTGTGGATGAATGGCGGGATGAGTCAGTTGGAGACTTGGGACCCGCATGCGGGGACGAAGTCCGGCGGCGAAGTGAAAGATATCGCGACGTCTGCTGGCGACATTCGCATTTCTGAACTGCTGCCTCAAATGGCGGAGCAACTGCATTCGTGCATGTTGATTCGTTCGCTCACGTCAAAAGAAGGCGACCACGAACGAGGTGCGGCTTATGTGAAGACCGGCTATCGTCCTGAGCCGACATTGAAATATCCAACGCTCGGTGCGATTGTCGCTCATGAACTTCCGGACCACGATGTTGAGATACCTCAATACGTAACACTGGCTCCGGACCGTATCGTGCCGGAAGGTGGTTACCTGGGAAATCAATGGGATGCGTTTCGTGTTTTCGATCCCGGTTCCGGATTGTCGAATCTGAAGTCTTATGTAAGTTCTGAGCGTCAGACTGATCGGTTGCAGGGACTGAACGTTGTTAGTCAGCAGTTTGAACAGCGTCGTCAATTCGGAGCTAAACGCACGTTGCATCAGAATACTCTCGAACGCGCGCTGACGATGATGTCGTCGGAGCAATTGAAGGCGTTTGAGCTGGATACAGAAGCCGCGACCGTTAAAGCTGCGTATGGGGAGACATCGTTTGGACGCGGCTGTCTGGTGGCTCGACGATTGGTGGAAGTCGGCGTGCGTTCCATTGAAGTGACGTTGCCCGGATTTGATACACACGTTGCGAATCACTCGGGCCATGTGACGAACTGCAAGATTCTGGATCCCGCGATTGCGACGTTGATTCAGGATCTGCGTGATCGTGATTTGCTGGATTCGACCATCGTACTGTGCATCAGTGAATTCGGGAGAACTCCCAGCATCAATCCTGCAGGTGGCCGTGATCACTGGCCGAACTGGTTTTCATGCATGATCGCAGGCGGCGGGTTTCGCGCAGGGACCGTCATTGGTCAGACACCCAGTGATATTTTTGAGGGGAAAGATTCGGCAGGTAAGTTGAGACTGCCGTCTGATCCCGTGCTGGTGCCGGAACTTTACTCAACAATTATGGCGGCGATGGGTATCGACTTCAGCAAAGAAATACTCACGCCAATCGGCCGTCCGATGCGCTTCTCAGATGCAAAGCCGTCCGTACGATTGCTGAAAGATGACGCGGCAAGTCGCGTCATAAAGAGCTGAAGGCCGTGTTCAGCGAGCGGTGTGGCGTCAGCCCACCGGTAGGTTGCGATTCTCGGTGCAGGCCGATGGTTCCGTCTGTCGCGGCGAATCAAATCGCGTTAATTCGCGATCGTACCGGCAGGTTGACACCTGCCGCTCGCCCTGGAAACGGACGGTTTGCGAATTGTATTAGTCGGCTCTATCATCCGTTGCCATGAAGAACGGAAGACGCAAATATACCGAAAAATCTATCATCATCGTTGGCGTTGGGCTGATTGGTGGCTCGATCGCCGCGGCCGTGCGTAAACGATTTCCTGAATGCCGCGTGATTGGCATCGGCCGTAATCTTGAACGACTGAACGCCGCCTGCGAACGTGGACTGTTAACTGATTGCTCGGATCAGATATCGGCAGCCTCAATCCCGGAAGGCAGTCTGGGAATTGTCTGCCTGCCGGTCGATCAGATTGCCGCAGCCGTGCTGCAATTGATTGATGCTGGTTGTGAACTGATTACGGATGCGGGAAGTGTAAAAGCCAGCATCTACGCGGCGTTGGGAAACGATTCTGGCAGGACGTTTATCGGATCACATCCAATTGCAGGCAGTGAACATACCGGGTTTGAACACGCGGATTCAGACCTGTTCGTGAGTCGGCTATGTGTTGTGACGCCAATGCATGCGAATGCAATTAAGACGGCCCGTGTTGTTTCATTCTGGAAGTCTATTGGTTCCACAGTTCAGGAAATGTCACCAGATGAACATGATCGGGTGCTGGCCCTGACCAGTCATCTGCCGCACATCATTGCTGCAGTGATGAGTGGCTGCGTCGCACCGGAGCAATTACCATTCACGGGCACGGGATTTCGCGACACGACACGCATTGCTGCTGGATCGGCCAGTTTATGGACATCCATTCTATTGGGTAATGCGAAACACTGCGTTGAAAGCATTGATGCTGCGGAGCGACTGTTGCAGGGATTTCGCAACGCAATCGAGGCGGGTGATACAGCGTGTTTGAAATCGTTGCTTGATGCATCTGCAGAGCGGCGAAAATTGTTGGATCGGAAGTAGAGTCTGCGGTTTTGCAAAACGTATGATGGACTTCCAGTCCGTCATTTTTCGGACGGACTGGAAGTCCATCCTACGCCGAATTGCAGAAATTTTTCAGGACAAATCCTATCTGCCGCGAGGCGTGCTTTCGCGAATGCTGAAGCGTTCCAGTTCGAATGTCTGAAGCAGGGAAATTATGTGTGACACTCGTTCATCGGTCGATGATCCGGAACGAATGCTGACCACAATGGCACCGGCAATCAGAGCGGCGACTCGGGAAACACTGATTGGCAGGCCATAAGGTTTCAGGTCGGCAAATAATTCTTCATCACTGCACACTTCGCCGAATTTCTGTCCCTGATACGTGAATTCGATACCGTACAGGTCACCGCTCCATTGGTAGTCGAACGGACCGAACAACTCCTGGCGACTGACAATCCAAAATTTGTCGTCGTTCAGAATGATCTCGTTTGGGACGGAATGTGCCACTTGAAAACTGCCTGCTGCTCTGAAATTGACGTCTGCTGACTGCGAGGACTGAAAACTTCCCCGCATTTTAGTCTGGAAGTGGAGTACGATGGCGATTCGTCCGAAAAGAGGACAGATCATTTCCGGGCTTTGAAAACCCGGAAATTTTGTGGGCCTCAATGGAACGCACGGGGTTGACAAAGGATTCACTGTCTGGCTATCAAACGCGTCAATTGGGCGGGAGGTTCCCGCAAACCACACAAAATGCAGGACTTACACGGGGTTGCAGGTCATGATTCTGACATTAAAAGCAGACGAAATCGTAGAAAACGAAGCCACGATGTTTGGTAGCATCGATCATTTTGATGCCACCGGACTCGCCATTAGTCCCAGCCTTCGCGGCGACGACGAAGAAGAATTCGAAGAAGAATTCGCCGACGAAGAGGCTGATGATGACGACGAAGATGAAGAGTTCGAAGACGAAGAAGACTTCGAAGACGATGACTTCGATGACGACGATGATGATGACTTCGACGACGATGATGACGACGACGAGGAAGAAGAAGAAGAGGTGGAAGACGAGGACTAAGGAACTGTCCCGATAGAAGATCCCGAGAAGTACGTCAGGCTTTCCAGCCTGACACGACGATAGACGAGTCGGCCTGGAAAGGCTGACGTACATTGTTTCCGGGCTTTTCCTAAGTTTCTCCGCGATTGACTTCAGCAACGCCACGGTGTACTGCCAGTGGGATCGGTTGAAGTCGTGGGCGTCAGAACGTAGCCTTCAGGGCACTCCGAAATGGGAGTGCCCTTTTTTGTGGAATTACTATCGTGGTGGGAGTCATTCGGATGGACGGTTTGTGGGAGCAGATCCAGGAAACTCAGGAATGGCTGACAAGCCGTTGGGCTGGACCTGCCCGCGTGGGATTGATTCTGGGAACGGGGCTTGGTGGACTGGCGACGAAGATCAAGACGGACGTCGCCATCCCGTATGCTGAAATTCCTCACTTTCCGCGATCCACGGCACCGTCACATGCCGGCAAGTTGTTGTGTGGCACGCTCGAGGGCGTTCCTGTGATGGCGATGGAAGGACGGATTCACTACTACGAAGGATATTCACTGCAGCAGGTGACTTTTCCAATTCGCGTCATGAAAGCCATGGGAGCCGATACGCTTGTCGTCACCAGTGCCGTTGGTGGAATGAATCCGCAATACAGTCTGGCGGATATTGTGATTCTGGAAGATCACATCAATTTGATGCCTGACAATCCATTGCGAGGCATCAATGACGATCGCCTTGGGCCGCGATTTCCGGACATGAGCGAGCCATGGAACAGAAAGCTGATTGAGAAGGCTCGCCGAATTGCTTTGGAACTTGGCATTTCGGCCCACAAAGGCGTGCTGGTGGCGGTACCCGGACCGAATCTGGAGACTCGCGCCGAATACCGCATGCTGCGCATGATGGGGGCCGACATCGTTGGCATGTCGACGGTGCCGGAGTGCATCGCAGCAGTCCATGCGGGATTGAAGACAGTCGGTTTTTCAATCGTGACAGACATGTGTTTGCCGGATGCACTGGAACCGGCAGATATCAGCAAAATCCTGAAAGTTGCGGCACAGGGCGGTGAGCGGCTCGAACGACTTTTAGTGGAACTTTTCCGACAGTTGGATGTGCCTGTCTAGTTCATCGCGGTCAAAACCACAATGTGCGCCGTAGACTCAGGCTGCACTATGGTTTTCTCGTTCCGGCATACGCTGAGCGTGATGCAGGTACGCGATCAGCAGATTCTGCCATAGGACAACGTAAGTTACGCCAATCCTTGCCAGGCTTTTCGGGTAGGGTGCGAAATCCGCCGAAAATCCGTGCCGGTGTGGAGACAGTTTTTGTTGTTACGGCCCACAAATGCATCGGCGTGTTGACCGGATCGGCGGGAATTGGGACTCTGCGAACAGCAAATGAATCTTATTGCGCAAATCGAGCGCAGTGAATTCGTAGGCCTCTCTTCAGACCACGTTCAGAATTCTCCCCTCTTCTGAGTTCCATTCCCGGATCGCGTTCCCGGTTCAGCCATTTGACTGGAAACCGACGCGTTTCGGCAGGAGTCTCTCTCCATGCTGCCAACAAAATCCTTTCACGTCTATGTGCTCTGTGCGGGTATTGTCGGAATGACAATTCCGGGCTGCGCGACGTCGTTCTTCGACACCGCGATGCTGAAAGCCTCCGCCTTGAAGCCACCCATTATGGAAGGAAACGCGACTGAAAATCGTGCCATCACGCAATTCTCAGACGCGCTGATTGAAGACAATGAAAAAGCCTTTCGACGCAGCGTATCGACGCGATTTGAGCAGCGTGCGATGCGATCTGCCGACGCATGGAAAGATCTGGACATCCTGAAACTTCCCAAGACAAAGCTGGAAATTGTCGAGAGCACGGCTCTGGACGACAACACTTTTGAAACCATCGCGAAAGACGAAAAAGGCACCAAGTATCAGTTCAAAATTGCGCGCGACGAGGAAAAACGGCGGTGGGTGGTCGATGATGTTCTGATTCGACAGAAGAAAAAGGGAACGAGCGCGACGAAGTCGGTCACGGAAGTTATGGACCTGCTTCTGACGGTGCGCGAGTTTCTGATAACGCTGAAGGACAATGATCGATCGACTATTTTGTCAACGGTCACGGTCAGTCTGCGAGAACCATTGGAACAGATGCCGGAAGCATGGATGAGTCGGCTGTTGGAACGCGTCGCCAAGGAATGCGACAGCGAAATGGCTCGCCGACCGGAAATCCAGATGAACGAATCCGATGCTCTGGTCAAAATGCCATCGAAGAACGGTTTTCTGCTGCTGAAGGTCGCTCGGGAAGATGACCAATGGCTGTTCTCAGATATCGAAGTTCGGCAGCGAAAAACGGATGACCATCCGGGATCTGTCCTGCGTCAGGCGCGGGCTTTGAAAGCTGTTTCACAATTCCTTGCGGCCTACGAACTTCAGGACAAAGCCGAGCTGAAGACGCTGTGCGACCCCACGTTTTTCAGTACGTCGCTGGAAATTGGCGATCTTGCCATGATTCACATGCCGTCCGCAAAGCACGCACCGGACGACTTTGAAATCCGCTCATTCTCTGGTCAGTTGACCATCATGGTGCCTGACAAAACTCAGATCGTGCAGTTGGATCTCACGACACTCAAGGATGACGATCGCAAAGCTGTCGAGAAACTGTCCGAAGGGACTGTGGAGTCGTCGTTTGTAATACGGGATATTACGATTTACGATCGCCAGACACGCAAGCAGCAGAAGCTGGAATCCGCATTCACCGCTCCTGCACGAGCGATGCTGTTTGTTTCAGCGTTGCATGAACAGAACGTGCCGATTCTGAGGCAACTGTCTACCAAAGAGTTTTCAAAGGGTACATGGGATCGCATTGATCCAGCCCTCGTTTCGCAGCTTCCAATGGCTGAAGTTCCGCGTGGTGAACTGACGTTGCAGGAAACAGACGTTCGCGGTGATACGACAGAAATGCAATTCCTGTCTGACAGTGGGCAGATCTGCAACATCATCATGCGAAGCGAAAACGGAAAGCTGAATGTGGATGACGTGCAGTATCCGAATGCTGCGATGCAGGTGGCTTCTTTGCGAAATCATTTGCAAGTGACGGTCCCAATCATCGAATTGGCTTCCGCGTGGAAAAAGCAAGATCTTGAAGGTGTGAAACGCTCCTGCTCAACAGATTTCAATCGGTTGATCTGGGGAAATCTGAAAGCCGTTCCGGAAGAATTTGATCGCTTGCCAGAAATGCTGCTGGTGCCGACACAATCAACAGAAATGGCCGATTCACAGGCGATGGTGGAACTGGCGAAATCTGGAAATCAACCTGTGAGCGTGCGGCTGCTGAAAGAAAACAGTCAGTGGGTCATCGACGAAATTTCGATCCGACAGCCAGATGGAGTCGTCTTCAATATTCGACAAAACCTGCGACGCGAAATCGCTCAACGGTTTCTCGACAATCCCAACGGCGGCATCATGCAGGCTGGTCACGAAACGCAGCCCGGAAATCCTTCCGGAATTGTGCATGCATTCGGCGAATCGCAGGCACCGCGTCGCGGAAATCTGACACTGCCGTCCAGCGGAAAACCGAAGGCCAGATCAGCGATGTTGCCGCCCGGAATGGATCTGACCCCTGCTCCCAAACCGGCATCCATTGATGGACTGTTGAAATTTGGTCCGGATGCTGATGCCGAGGTTTCCAAACCGACTGCCGCCGCAAAAACGGATATCATCCACGGTGTGAGTGGCAACGATGCCCGTGCAGAATCCGACGAGTTGCTGTATTCAGACGACGAAGCGGACCCACAACCGAGGAAACCCGCGTTGTCTCCATTGAATGACATCAGCCAACACCCAATCGAAATCTCGGTTGACTGATCGGCGGTCAATTCTGTTAATTCTAGCGCTTTCTATGTGCTGCGGGCCTGATGAGAACCCTTCCGAAAATGGATCTGAAAGACAAAAAAAAGGAGGAAAAAAAATAAAGCAGGTCGCCTCGTATTTTTCTGTCTCCCTTTTTCTGTCTAAGCCGCGCAGACGCGGCAAGAGTCGTCCATATTTCCAGCAAAACACTGCAGATCGAATCCAGTAGCGTCAGCAATTCTGTTGACCCAAAGTGCCTGCGGATCCACGGATCTGCTGGCAGCCCAGGCTCCAATGAGAGCCCGGATCATCGGGCGTCCCCAGGATTAATTTGTAGATCTGATTATCGATCCGAAAGGGAAACTATACTATTCGCTTTTCCGGTTTTCGACATCGTCCCTGCGTTGGCTTTCTTCACCAGCCCCTGCCAGCCGCATCGTAATCAAACGCCCAAAGATTTTTACAAACCCCTGTTCCAGGCGAATTCGTACGCGAGCTCCCGTTTCCGTGAGCCGTGAATCGATCTCAATTCGATCATCACCTTCTGCCAATGTGTCGCGGAAGATTTGGCTGCCACGCTCGCGTCGCTGGGCCTGAAGAGCCGCACGTTCTCCGCCTTGGCGACCACCCCCACCGCCACTACGATTTCCCGAAGCACGTGGCGGTGCAGCATCTGCAGCGGGCGTTGCCGCTTGCGCGGCATCTTTAGCGGCCGCTGCCAATTCTTTTTCTGCCTTTGCTTTCTTGCCAGCCGTATCGGCGTTGGTTGCCATTTCGACGAGCTGATTGACGTTGACGATGACACGCAAATTCGGCGGAGTGGTGTAATCCTGAGGCGACTGATTCGCTTCTTCCAATTCGTCCATCACCTTCGTGAGTGTGCCGTAAGACGAGTTTCCACCCAGGACCGCCCAGACCGAACGCGCGCCAACTCCAATAGTGATGCCGATTTCATTGCCGAAAACTTCTACAGCCTCAGCTGGCTGCATAGCAAATGTCAGTCGATGAAAAGTGATTCCCTGGTGTTCGCCGGAACCGATCTGTAGAGTTCCCGCTTTTTTGATTTCATCGACGTCCTTCAGCCGCGTTAAAGCGTCCAGCAGTCCAGCTCCCATATCGTCACCTTCCTCAACGCGAGATGCTCCCACGATCGCAAGTTTGCCAGCCGAATCCGTGTAAAATTGTGCAAAAATATCGACATGTCCGACATCCAGGCTCTTTTGAATCGCGGAGAGAGCTAGACCAATCGGACTGTTTTCATCGGGGGTTGAGCCCAGCTTGTTTTCTTCGATCAAGCGAATGACTTCCATTCGCACGCCTTCAATCATCTCCGTGTAGGCAGTTTTGTCGCGTTCCGCCATCATGGTCGACATCGAAATGGAGACTGCTGCGTCTTCATCAAGCACGGGAATAAAGTAGCTGGGCCGCTCAGTTGACTGCAGAATCTCCTGCAGCATTTTCGTGCCTTCCAGAGCGTCGATGACAATGTCGATGTTCACTGCAGTTTCAGCTTGGACGACGTCGATTCCAAACGTGAGTTTCTGGCAATCCATGATCAGTTGATTCAAGGCCTGCAAGCCGCGTTGGCCTTCTGTTTTGCGAATGCGATACGCGCCGTCTGGCTCGTCGTCTCGCTGCTGGAGCTGAGTTGATATTCCGGACGTGATAATATTCATCAGCAGCGCGCGTGTAGCGACGGGGATCGATTCGATATCCAGACATACGGAAACATCAAATTGGTCAGCCTGACTTGCCAGCAACCGAGCAGGATTTGGCAAGGGACGATCAAGAGCTTCAACAGGAGGATTATTTCCCAGCGGTATGAAGGCATAGCCATCTCGAATCAACACGGGATAGGTTCGATTTGCGCCAATGACTTCGTACCGGCCTTCTTCATCTTTTTTGCTGATCACGACAGGCGCTTTTTCCACGAGCTTGGTGGCCGCTTCGACGGAATCGACCGGCACAAACGCAATGAATTCTGGTAGTGGAGGAAATACGGCCGGCAAATACACCATGACACCGAACGGCTTTTCGCGATTGAAGCCTTCAAGATCGTTCATCGTTCCGGATAGCCAGTCTTCCACAATCTTGAACGATTCAGGCGATCCAGCAATGTCAAAGATGTAGCGGGCTTCATCCACAAAGCGATCTGCACTGGCGAAAGTGACAGTGGCAAGCGGTCGCGTACCTTCTGCAATGAGGCTAAATCCTTTTTCTTTGCTGTTCGTCGATGCGGGCTTTTCGTCGGAAGATGTTTGACCGTTTGCACTTCGCAACGAACAAATTAGCGCGAAAATAAGCATCGTTTTCAGACAGGCCCGAAATCGAAAATCAGCGAAAGGCCGTGGGGAATAATTTAAGGGGAACCGCATTGGGAAACCTGTGTGTGAATTGGTTTTTGGTGTCTGGAAAATTAGACGTACACTATCGCGAATGATCAACTCGCCATCTTTTATTGCAAGTGATCGCTGCACTTGAAGCGTTGCGTGCATGCCGCTTCTCGCCCCGTGACATCGTAGATTCGCCAAAAGGCAGGCAATCTCAGGTCTGAACATAGGAAACTCCTGAGCAACGCGAAAAGATTCGCGTGAGAGTGCCTCAAGGACTCGTTTTCTCGCGAATGCAGGAGAGGTGTTTGTTCAATTGCTGACTGCCCTCTTGTGTCTGATATGTAGGTATAGGGGCTTTAGGGTGTTCGCGATTTCACAGGGATTGATTTGTGATGGCCAAAACACGATATCGGCGAACGCTGGCCGTCGTCCGGGAAATTCTGCGGCCGCCTGTCAATCAGTCCAGTTAATGTAAGTGTACATAAAAACAGTATTTGAGTCGGGTGTGCAAATGATCGGACGATTCCAAACAGGCGAAAGTTGCCGAGGTGACAGGTGTAGTTCCGGGTTTCGGCAGAAGTGTCTGACCAGTCGGTGAATCGTGTAAAAAATTAGGAGTGCTAACCCTGCAAACCCTGTTGCTGGCGTTTTCTGGCACAGTTACAACGGGCGGCGTCTCTTGATGGGGAAGTTCCGCTCGAACTATGGCGTTTCTTTTTCATCGACACGGCTGGTCTCGGATTCTGGTTCGAACATGATGTTCGAGGTCCGGGGAACAGTGAGAGACTCAACAAGCACCAGTGATCCAGAACAAGCTTTTCCGGCTTGTCCGTCGCAAAACCAAATCGGTCTCGCGGATCACGACCTTGGTTTGAGGAACGTCATGAAGATCGTTCAGAACCCTAATCGCTGGCTTCAGAAACTGTCCCGAGCTGCTGCTTTGGTCGGGCTCCTTGCTGGTTCCGGCAAAGCACTGTCACAGGACGACTATACGTTTGGCCGCACGCCAAGCGGTTCGGCGTCAGAGACGGTAGATTACAATCGAGATGGCTTCGGCGTGTCAGTTCGCGCGGGTCATTCCGCAGGCGACACTGTCGGGCGGCAGCAATCGATCAGCCTCCTGAATCTGGCCCCGTATTTCAACATTGAAAACGAGCTTCTGTTCGGGGACGCTCAACTGGGTATGGCAAACCGCGGCCAGTTGGCGTGGAGTTTTGGCGGTGGTTATCGCCATTACTTTCCTGATCTGGATGTCGTCGGTGGTGTGAACAGTTACTTCAACGCCGACCAACTGACTGGCGCTCGCCTGCAGCAATGGGGCGTTGGCGCGGAATTGCTGGCCAACACATGGGAAGCACGTGGCAACTTTTACCAACCGTTCGCCAGCGATCCGACACTGGTGAACCAGAGAGTTGACCCAAACAGCGTCGCATTTTCTGGACCGAATCTAACCTTTACACGCATTGATTCAGTGGCTGAAGCGTTGAAGGGTTTTGATGCGGAAGCTGGTTTTCTGCTGCCAGGGGAATTGTCAGAAAAGATTGATCTGCGAATGTTTGGCGGCGGTTATCACTATGAGGGAACCGGCGTTCAGGGATTTAGTGGTTGGTCATCGCGTGTTCAGGCAGACATCGGCCGCTGGCTGGAAGTCGGCGTGAAAGTCACTGACGACAAGCTGTTTAACACGACCGTTTCGTTCAACGCGATTGTCCATATGGGTGGATTCAGCAGCCAGGAACATACGAAGCGTTCGGCAATACAACGTTTTCGCGAACCGGTTCGACGTAACACGAATGTACTCGCAGCGGTTACCGATGTTGCGAACGCAGGTCAAGTGGCGACAAGTGGCGGAGCTGTCCTGACAATTGCTCACGTCAACAGCAATGCCACAGGCCCATTGTTCAACGGAACACTCAATAATCCGTTTTCGCAGTTGTCTCAAGGGCTGGCTGCCCCCACAGATATTGTCTTCGTGCATGCAGGAAGCAATTTCAATGCAGCACCACAGAATGTCGTCAATCTTGCTCCCAATCAGCAAGTCATTGGCGAAGGTCTGATTGTGCCTGGCCGCAACACAAATTCCACAGTGACCGTCGATCTGCTGGGGACAACAGCACAAGTTCCGTTGCCAAAGTCGCCAACGTTTGCTGCGAACCCGGCGTTCCTCCGACCAACGCTGGCGAACACTGCCGGAAACACCGTCACGATGGCTCAAGGCAGCCAGTTCTCGGGCTTCATCATCGACAGTCCGACAGGCAGCGGCATTTTCAGCAACGGCGTGGGCAATACAATCATCAACGATGTTCTGGTGCGAAACGCAGGCGTTTCCGGGATCAGTTTGTTGAATACGACTGGCGTGACGTCGATCACAAATACGACTCTGACTTCCAGTGCCACGGCGAGTGGTCCGCTGTTTCATGTGGATGGCGGCAATGGTGTGGTTACCTTTGGTTCGACGGACCTGGGGCCGACAGGTGCGACAAACTTCTTTGGTCTGGCCGCATTAACGAATACGTCTGCACAGCCTGTTGTGACAATCGAAAACATGACGGGCGGTCGAGTTGATATGTCAAACTCTGATCTGACATCCACTGGCGGCGGCATCCTGATTCAGAACAATACTGGCGGTGCTGCAACAATCGATAATGCGTCGATTACAAACAGCGCGGGGAACGGCATTGCCATCCTGAACAGCGCAGGAACTTACATCTTTCGCAAGACAAACGCCGCGCTCGCTGCGATCACGATTGATAACGCGGCGCAGCAGGCCATCCGCATCAATAATGTTTCCGGACAAATCACATTCTCAGATCCTCTGCTGATCTCGAGTCGCAATGCGGAAGGCATTGATGTTTCGTTGTCCTCCGGCAGTACAACATTTGCAGGACTCACGACTATCAATGGACTGGGGGCTGGAGTCGGTACGGAAGCGGCGGTCTCTGTCCATGATCAGTTGGCAGGCAGCAACGTAACGTTTCGGCAGAACCTGGTGATCAGCGGTACCGCCGCTGGCCGCAGCAGTCTTGGCAACGGAGTCAGCTTGACCAACAACGCTGCTGGCAGTGGCTTTATTGTTCAGGGTAACACGTCCATCGACGGCACCAATCTGGCCTCAATTGCGATCAATACCAATGCCGGGGCTGTTCAATTCCAGGGAGCGACGCGAATCACCGGTCGCGCACAGGAAGGAATTTTGGTCACAAATTCATCAAGTCCTGTCCTGTTCGGCAGCACTCCCGCCGCTGTCACGACGATCCTGAATGACCTTGTACCAGCCTCGCAGTTTGCAGCAATTTCGTACACGAACAATACAGGCGGCATTTCGATGCAGAGCGCTGTGATCGACAATGCTCAAGGTGGAGGCACCGGTGGTGCTGGGATTAACGTCGTTAACAATACGGGGGCGGTCAGCTTTGGTAGTGTGGATGTGATCTCTTTCGATGGCATCGGGGTTTTCGGTCTGAACAATACCAGCATTCGCATTGGCGACGGTACCATCGTGACGGATGCTGCTGCGGCAGTGGATATCGAAGAAACGGGTATTAACATCAATCTGCGAGCTGTCTCAAGCAGCAATTCGCCGAATTACGGTATTCGCCTTGTGGAAACGAACAAGACGGCCATTGGGTTTAACACATTCAACGTCGATCCGACGACAACTAATCCGGTGGCCGGTGATGGCGGGACAATCATCAGCGCCAACGGAAACGGCGTGGATGACAATGATTCTGCAGGGGTATTCCTGAGCAACGCGGGTAGGGTTCGCCTGCGGGCGATGCAAATTGAGAACAACGAATTTGGTATTCGTGTTCGCAACACCGAAGCAACGGCTGGACTTGGAAGCAATCTGAAACAGAGCCTGACACTTGTGGCGACAACCGTTGTTGACAACGATATCCGTGGTCTTGACGCACAGGATCTGATGGGCCTGGATATCCAGAACTCGATTTTCGACAACAATGGCGATGACCCGGTGACAGGTCGAGAAACGATGCTGTTGGATTACACAGTCCGTCTGGACCCAGACACGATCACACAGTTCGCTCAGGCAAGAGATCCGTTCGTTGTCTTGATTCAGGACACCGATTTCGTATCGAACACAACGGATGTGATCAATATCACTCAGTCCAACGGCACCGCCAACGGAGCAGCCATTCAGACGGATCTCTTCCGCAACACATTTACGATCAACGACACGACCGATACGGCAGCCGATCTTGCGGCCCAAGGCGGTACTCAGGGAAGTTTCGACAACGCGTTCATGTTTGACTGGAATGGACCCGTCCGAGCGCACATTGAGAATAATCAGTTCGACATGGTTGCCGCTGAGCAGGCCCAGGCCATTGCTTACAGAACTCGCTCCACGACCGATCAGGTGGAACTGTCAATTCAGAACAACGTGATCAATCTCAACAACGTAACAGTCAACACCGCTGCTGTGGATGTTCGGCTGGATGGTCCGGCTTTGATGGACACGTTTGAATTCCGTACTGCAAACAACCGTCTGAACATCGGTGACGGAGGTGTGTTGGGAGGACTAGCAAATGCAGGTGGTCGACCGACCGGTTTTCGATACCAATTGGCAGCAGATACTGGTCTTGCTCTGATCAACAACGATGTTGTGATCACGGGTGACGGTGGAACCGGAATTCTGATCGCTCGAAGTGCGGCAAGCTCCGGCTTCCGGATTGATGGAAACAGAATCGGACTTGCAGACTTTGGAACTGTCGGGGAACGAGGCATCATCTTCAGTCAGGTGACTGGTGTCGTGCAGCTATTTGGCACGACCAACAACCTGGTTGTGATCCAGCAGAATCTTCTGCCGGGCAACGGTGTTGTGGAACAAGCCTTCTTTATGCCAGTCGGTTCAAACGCAGGTCAGATTATTGTGAACGGCAACCTGGTTCCGTAATAACACACATTGAGTTCGCAAGTGTCGATGAGTATCGCCGAGCGAATGTTTAGAAATCCGTCAGACGCTTGCCGTTGCCGCTCTGCAATTCGATCGATTCGATTTGCACTGGCTCCTTCTGAGTCGGCATATAAAGTCGAACTATTCCCAATGCGCCTTCTGCGGGAAGCGCAACGGAGATGTCTTGCCAGTCACCGGCGGCAATTTTATATGAGACAGATTGAGCTTTGTCGTTTGATTGCGGTGAGGGTAGCCATTCGACTTTTCCTTGACCGGCGGTTGGCGATCGAATGTGAAATTTGACAACGGTCGGACCATTCAGTTTCCCCGCAGCGCACCCAATCGGGGACCGGCGGATTGTGTGGGAAGTATGTGAAGATTGCATCACGAACTAATGTCTGTCCTTTGAACGCAGGCAGAATGCTGATGCCGTCAAAACGCTGGTGTTTTTGAGGTGCCAGTTTCAGGGCTTCAAGAATCGTCGGATAGAAATCGCTGCTCTGCAGGACTGCGTTGCTGCGAGTATCCACATCAATGACTCCTGGCCAACTGACCACGCAGGGAACGCGGATTCCACCGTCAAAGACTGTCACTTTTCCGCCTCGCAGCGGAGCATTGCTGGTCGGTACGGTGTCGTCGATTTCGCTGGACATATTTCCGCCGTTGTCGGAGAAAAAGATGATCATTGTCTTATCGGCAATACCAAAGCGGTCGAGAGTGTCCAGCAGAGTGCCAACTGCGTCATCCATGCTCTCAACCATGGCCGCGTAGGTTGGACTTCGCTGTGCATTGTCAGCGATTGCGGTGCTGCGATATTTTTCGATCAGCGACTTCTTTGCATCAAACGGCGCGTGGACGCTGAACATCCAGTAGTTCAGGAAGAACGGTTGATCCTTGTGTTGCTCCATGAAGGCGACCGCTTCACGGGCCATGCGATCTTCGATGTGCTGGTCTGGTTCACCCTTATCGGCATCAAAATCCCTGAACTTCCACGGCGCGACATAACTGCCGGCAGAGAGGACAAGTAGGTCCCGCTTGCCGAGCGGGACTTTCGCCGCAAGGCGAACCGAACGCGGGTTGCGACGTGGTATGGTCTTGCGGCGTTGACGTAATCTCCGTCAGCATATTTTCATATTGGCGAGTCATCTGGTCGCAGGTCGCAGCGTTGCTGCGAAGTCCTCTCCGGCAGAGAGGACCTACTTGCCGTCCGAAGTCGCGTCGGTCGATGGAATTGCACTGGATGAAGCCGAGTCAGGCAATTCCGTTGAGACCGGTGGCGTGACGTCCACAGTTCTGGAACATCCCATCACAAAGCAGCACAGGAACAGCAGTTGTTTTTTTGGGGTTTGCATAGTTTACTCGTTGAGTCTCGTATGTGTATTTCGCGGTTGTTATCCAGCCTAAGAGTTTAGCAACTGAAAGCGTTTCGTTCGCTGCAGTTGGCGTTAAAGACCGGTACGTCAGGCTTTCCAGCCTGACATGCAAATGAATGAGTCAGCCTGGAAAGGCTGACGTACTTTTCTTACAGGCTGAAATGTGGAACTCCTTTAACGATCATTGTTCGTTTTTCAGATGAGTTGACCGTGCTATCATGCCGTTCCGGATAAATGGGGACTCATCGCCGGGAATTCAGAACGGCGATTTGGATCTGATGCTGTATGAGCATTCGGAACGGAGCAATTGATGTTCGCTCAGACGATGGCTTTCTTGACCCGCAGCATTCGCCAGGAATCGCGATTACTGACGCATCATGCCGTTCGCGGGGCAATGGTGTTGTTGGCCCTGGTCGCATTCTTTTGGCAGGTCGTAGCGACGCCAAAGCTCGGAGCGTCTGGATTGGTGCTGGTCAACAAGATTTCTGCATACTGTTACTACAGCCTGACGCTGATGGGGATCATGTATTTCTCGTTGGCAATCACGGAAGAGAAAGAAGAAGAAACGCTGCCTCTGTTAAGAATGACGGGCGTTCGCAATTTCACGCTTCTCATCGGGAAGTCGATTCCGCGTCTGGCGATCGTTCTGCTTTTGATTCTGGTCGCCGCACCTTTTCTGTTGCTGTCGATCTCACTCGGCGGTGTGGTCCCGGAACAGGTTCTGGCAATCGTGCTGGGCATGATGTGTTACGCATTTTGCCTAAGCCAGTTGGGTCTGTTTTGTAGCACGATCAGTCGCAACAGTCAGCGAGCTGTGAGTCTTACATTCATCTTGTGGCTTGTTCTGGAATTCGGCAGTTGGCTGTTAACAATGTCAGCAGCGGCCAGCAAAGAATGGGGATTTCCTGTTGTCCAGGATGGCTGTGAATACCTGGCAGAACAATGGTGGCAGTCCACGATGTGGTCTGCATCCGGCGCGTACCTCAGCTTCGTGCGCGGTGACAAAATTCTGCATGCCCAAATGGGTTTTCATCTTTGCGTCGGAGTGGCATTTTTTCTTTGCAGTTGGCTGCTCTTCGAAACAATGAATCAGGCTTCGTTAGCACAGGGAGCCAGTGCGTCAGAAAACATCACTCGTGGTCTAAAAACGCGAACCAATGGTTTGCGGTCCCTTCGTTGCTGGGACGCAGCATTGGCATGGAAGTCCTGGCAGTTTCAGGTTGGTGGCTGGCTGTGGATGTTGATAGGCGTGATCGGAATACCGGTGTTTTCTGTCGGGATCGTCGTGATCATCTTCATGTTGATGGATGAATCGCTTGATCCGGAAGTTTGCTGTACGACATTGATCATTGCTGGTGCAATTAGCTTCCTGATTATCGTTGCGAGGCTATTCGGCCGGGTTCTGAATCAGGAAATCCATCAACAGACGCTGGTATCGCTATGTATGCTGCCTAAGAAACGCTGGATAGTAATTTCAGAACTCTATCTGGGGCTAATACCTGGCGTCATTGGTCCAGTCATTTGTTTTGGACTGGGGTGGATCTGGCTCAGCATTTTGCACGTCGATGTGATTGACAATGTCGCCCAAGTCATCATTGAGCCGTGGTTTTGGGCAGGGCTGGGCTGGTTGGCAGTGACACTGCATCTGGGTGCGTTGCTTTCGGTTTACGTGCGGCATGGTGGGATGTTGATCGCCATTGCAGTTTGCTACTTTGTCGTTCCATTCGTTGGCGGAATTTTGTTCGGGGTCCTGGGCATGGTCTTAAGCGGAATTGGGAACACGGCTGCCGAAGTCATTATGCGATATATGTTTCCATTGACCCTGATCGTTGCTGAGGCGGCAACTTGCGTAGCGGCGCATGGCTTGATTTTGCGTCGCATTGAAGTGCTGGCGGGCAAATGAGATCGACTGTTCCAATGCAAACACAAGTTGCAGTATCTATTTGCCGTCCAGCAGCGGGTGCGCCTGTGCTGTTGAAAATTGGGAATTGCGGTTGTTTTTTGATCACACGAGAATTGTTGCGCAAGGTTTTGCGTGGCACAAACAACTGAGGTACAGGACTACCACGAATCAATGAATTCCTTGTATGGCAAGACTATTAAAACACAAATCGCATTTGAAACAGGAGGGCGCAGAGAGCGCAGAGGAGTCACGAAGGAATAATGCGATTCTCTGCTCCCTCTGCGCTCTCCTGTGGAATCCTGCGATTCCATGGATCCCTTGAGAGTTACCGTCGCCCAACCCAATTGTTTGCCTGAATTTGCGAAACAAATTAAGGCCGAAATCACCATCGCTTTTTTAACCCAAATTCTGGGTCAAGGCCAACTTTCCCACTGCCCAGGGTGCGCCCGGTTGAAGATTGATCCAACAAAAAAAACCGTCCTGCGATGCTTGATCACAGGACGGTCTGAAGATTGACAATAAGCCGAATTGAAGTGGCGTCTGGGACTAATAGTTCCAGTTCACACCCACGTTCAACGTGTTCTGGATAAAGTTGGTGTGGCCTGGCTTGACGCTCAAGAATTCATTGCTAATCGGGCTGGAAGTATAATTGATCGATTTGTTCGGGTCAGATATCTCTCCGATAAAGAGTCCCGTCCAGCCGATACTGAGTTTCGCATCGCTCAGAATATCAATGTCTCGCAGTACTGGGAGGCGGTCAAAAATCGGAATTTCGGCGGTCACTGTCTGTTCCAGTAACGGTGAAATATGTGTACCGGTTTCGATGTCTCTGAAAGCATTCAATGAAGCGCCCTGACGCGTACTTGTATCGTACATTCGAGAAGCGATATCCGCACCAGTGATCGGATCCGGAAGTACTTCGATCCCCGTGAAGTTACCGATGTTGTCGCCACTGAGCCGTATTGTTTCAGAATTGAACATCGCGGCGACACGAGTTCCACCGCTGAGACGAATCCCTTTGCGTTTGCCCATTTCGTAGTGGAAGCCGAATTCCGGGCCGTAGAGATTCGTGATGACCTGACTCCTGATGTACGAATAGACCAGCAAATCGTCCAAACCTATAGGGGCGACGTAGGTGCCGATTGTTGTGGTTGTGGGTGCCACACCCGTGTTTGGCAGAAACACCTTGGCATTGACTGGGGTATCAGCATCGGCAGTCGCGCCGTTCGAATTATAGGCAAGGAGTGTTGATACTCCATTGAAATTCATCGTCTCATCAATCCAGAACCAGCGACCCCCAACAACCGGTCGGATCTTGATCCTGTCATTATCGTAGACGGGACTGAATGCCCAGTCTGCATTGACCCCTCCAGTTGCGATTGACTGCTTCAGAAGGAACTGCACGTCGTAAGGTGCAGACTCTCCATTAATATCGAAGTCACTTCTTCCACTGTAAGTCGGCAGGCTGTGCAGATTCAACAGCGTTCGATCGAGAATCTGAAGCGTTGTGCCGGAGACTCCGTGAATTGTGGTGCCAGCAGTATCAAAAACTGTTCCGGGTGCCAAAATGTCATTGACAAGGTAATCAAGGTCCGTGCGACCACCCAGATTGAAGACGGAGGGATTCCCGAGGCCACCGCCACCTCGCTGGTATTGCAAAGCAGACGCGGTATCCAACTGGCCCGCCAAGGCGGCAGCGCGAGCGTCATAGTCCTGTTCGTTCTGAAATTGAAAACCACCGCTGAACAGAAATCCCGACTCGTCTGGATTCCAGAAACCGCCCGACAGCTTGATACCATTGGTACTCAGCTTGGGAATGATGTCAGCATGTACGGCATCGAAATAGTTATACGACGAGAGTCCAGGGTTGATGTCGTTGCTTAACGGGTCATTCTGCTGAAGATAGGTTGGCACACCTTCGGCACCGAATAAACCCTTCATCTTTGGATTGCGAGTTCTGGTATAGTCCAATGTCATGAACCAGTCACGCGGACGGTTATTTGGTCCGAATCCGCTCACGGAATTCTTGAACCACGTTCCGTCTCGCTGGTATGTCTGTTCGAACATGCCCTGATACGGTGACTGATACGGATAGGCTCCGTATGATCCCGGAATCTGCTGCGGTCCTGCCATGGGCATTCCCGGCATGGGCATTCCTGCCATCTGGCCTCCGGGCATGGGCATCCCCTGCATTGGCGGTCCGCCCTGAGCCTGCACGGTTCGAGTGCTTGCCAGCAACAGAATGACGGGAATAATTGCTTTAAGTGAATGCCGAATCCGCATTGATCCATCCTTGGAGAAGTTGCAGTTTTCTACTGCCTTCGCTTGGGTGCTCACCGCCTTTGACGCACGATGTCTTGATGGAAATACCAACAGACTTTGCGCATCGGGACGGTCTTATCGGAAGTATCGGTCAGGCAATTTGCAAAACTGTAGGGTTTGTTCCGGATGTACGAGTTTTCCGGCCGAGCTGTCTTTCGGCAAATCCTGCCGCGCATTAAAAAGGAGCCCTTCGTGTGAAGGGCTCCCGGCATATGTTCAAAGACTTTAAGCGTCTTTATTTAGTGTTCCTGGATTCTTCGAACTCATCGAAGACTAAGGAGCAGCATCTTTCACTGCTTCTTTTGCACTATCAGCTGCCTCGCCTGCTTTGTCTGCCTCGGCACTAGCTTTGTCTGGCTCGGCACCAGCTTCACCAGCTGCGGCACCAGCTTTGTCTGCCGCTGCATCTGCGCTATGTGCTGCAGTATCTGCGTCATGGCTCATCATTGCTCCCGGATCAGCAGGGACGGCGACTGGCGGAGCTTCTTCTCCACAGCCAACTGGGATCAGTAGCAGACTGCTCAACATCATGCCCATTGACAATTTCTTCATTAGGTGTCTCCAACAAATGTACGGTCTGAAAGATTTTGAAAGAGACCTGCCGCCAGACCAACAACGGATCGAAGGAGCAATTTATCAGAAGCATAAGGAAAAACACCCTAGGGCGGCCCTTGTTGGCAATTTTCTGGCAGATGTACAAACGGACGACGGTAAAACGTGAATCTAACGAATCTGGGGCCTTAGGCTGAATGCTGAAATTCGCAGTCTCCGCATCATTTGGCTTCCGAACGCACCGCTTTCCAGCGAAGCCAGTGGTCGGCAAGCACGATCGCTACCATGGCCTCACCCATCGGTACAAATCGCGGAAGCAGGCATGGATCGTGGCGGCCTTTTGTTCGAATTGTTGTTGGTTGTCCGTCCCGCGTAACGGTCGCCTGCTCCTTCGCCAAACTGCTGGTCGGCTTGATCGCCGCTCGCAATACAATGGGCATTCCGGAGCTGATACCGCCCAGCATTCCTCCATGCCGATTCGTCGTCGTGTGGATTTTCAGGCCTTTCTCTGACGCTTCGGTCACAAAAATGTCGTTGTTTTCGCTGCCTCGCATTTCTGCGCATCTGAACCCAATGCCGTATTCTACGCCCAGTACTGCCGGAAGACTAAACAGTGCCTTTGCCAGGTCGGCCTTTAATTTGTCAAAGACGGGCTCCCCCAATCCTGCCGGGATATTTGTGGCCACGATTTCAGAAATGCCCCCAATGGAATCTGTGTCTCGCCGCACTTCATCAATCAGGGCGACCATTTTTGCGGCCGCAGCATAGTCCGGACAGCGGACGAAATTCGGCGAACCGTCCGGCAGAGTCTCAACCTGCTGCAGCGTCACCAGTTCTGGTTGTGGAACATGGGCTCGAATAGATCCGACCTGTGCCACATAGCCGATGACTTCGCCGCCAAACTCCTGAGCGATGAGTTTCTTCGCGATGACTCCTGCGGCGACTCTTGCCGTTGTTTCCCGCGCGCTGCTTCGTCCGCCGCCGCGGTAGTCGCGGAATCCGTAACGAGCATCAAACGTGTAGTCTGCGTGGCCGGGGCGGTATTTGTCGCGGATGTCCGAATAGTCTCCGCTGCGTTGATCAGTGTTGCGAATCAAAATCGCGATGCTGGTTCCGGTCGTGCGTCCGTCAAATACACCGGCAAGAATTTCCGGTTCGTCTTCTTCCTGACGCTGCGTCACCAACGGGCTTTGCCCCGGTCGTCGGCGCCGCAGATCGACTCGCAGATCATCCACTGATAGTGGTATGCCCGAAGGCACGCCATCAATGATGACGACGTTTCCGGGTCCATGACTTTCCCCGGCGGTGGTGATGCGAAAACTGTGGCCGAATGTATTGCCTGGCATGTTTGATTTTTGATATGAGATTTTTGATTTGTAATTTGAGATCTAAAGGGTAACTAGCTGTTTCATCTCTCGCACGGCTCTTTCAAATCCCACGAGTACAGCATGTGAAACAATTGAATGGCCGATATTAAGTTCATGGACGCCCTGAATTTCTGCGATCCGCCGCACATTGCGGTATGTCAGCCCATGACCCATATTCAGCTTCAATCCCTGCGTCGTTGCAAACTGACCTGCTTCACGCAACTTGTCAAATTCGATCTCGATAGCTGCCGGTGTTCGGGCCTCGGCAAATGCTCCTGTATGTATCTCAACGGCCGTCACGCCCAATTCTTTGGCGATTTCAATGTGAGAAAGATTCGGGTCGATGAACAGGCTGACGGCGATCCCGGAACCCTGCAACTGATCAACGCACTGTTGGATTCGAACCCGGTGAGTCTTAACGTCCAAACCGCCTTCTGTCGTCAATTCTTCCCGTCGCTCAGGCACCAGCGTGACCTGATCGGGCATAATTTGAATCGCGAATTTCATGATCTCGTCAGAAACTGCCATTTCCAGATTCAGCCCGATGCGGGAAGTCTCGCGCAGCAACCGCACATCACGCTCCTGAATATGGCGGCGATCTTCGCGAAGGTGGACTGTAATGGAGTCCGCTCCACCTATTTCAGCCAGGACGGCTGCATGAACGGGATCGGGCTCGTTTGTCATGCGAGCCTGTCGAATGGTTGCCACATGATCGATATTAACGCCCAGCAACGGCATAGAAACAACTCCCGAAATAATTCTGCTGCGTACGTTGCTTCAACACAGGATTTGGTTCAAGCAAACGATATGTGCAGCATCTTATGCCACCAGCGTGCGACTGTCTTCCGTTCAATTGCTTCGACTACGCAACTGTCCCGAAATAAAGTACGTCAGCCTTTCCAGGCTGACTCGGTCGTCGTGATGTCAGGCAGGAAAGCCTGACGTACCTTTCGTTCGTCTTCTTGTCAGGCTGGAAAGCCTGACGTACACTGCGGCCTCCCGTCTTTGTTTCGTCCTTAGTCAAAACCAGCAGAACTTCCTGTGCCACAATCTATTTCTCAAGCCGAATCTGAATTCCCCGTCGTCCAACTGCAAGTTCCAACGCGCCGCGCAATCATGGATTTGGACAGTGACGGACTTATTGCGTGGCTTGCCACCGTTCATCAGCCAAAGTTCCGCGCGGGGCAAATTCGGCGTTGGCTGGTACAACGTCGAATTCAGTCGTTCGAGCAGATGACGGATCTTCCGGCTGAACTGCGAACTCAGTTGACCGCGGAATTTCGGTTTTCCCCATTTGAAATTGTTCGCCACCAGATCTCGCGAGATGAAACCGAAAAGCTGCTTTTGAAACTGCACGACGGCGAACTGGTCGAATGCGTTCTGATGCGTGATCCAGACCGCCGCACCGTCTGTATCAGCACTCAGGTCGGCTGTGCGATGGGCTGTGTGTTCTGCGCCAGCGGCTTGCTGGGTGTGAAACGCAATCTGACGCCGACGGAGATCATCGAGCAGGTGCTGGTCCTTCATCGTATGATGAAAGACGATGAACGCATTACCAATGTCGTCGTCATGGGTATTGGAGAACCGCTGGCGAATTATCAAGGCCTGATGGAGTCGTTAAAGTTTCTGACCGCGAAAGAAGGCTTCGGACTCGGCGCGCGAAGGATTACGGTTTCAACTGTCGGTCTGCCGGATAAAATTCGTGAGCTAGCTCAATCCGGTCAGCAGTACAATCTCGCTGTTTCACTGCACGCTCCTAATGATGCATTGCGAACGGAAATCGTTCCGGTTAACAAGAGCATCGGTATTCAGGAAATTCTGTCAGCGGCTGATGATTATTTTGAAATGACGGGTCGACGGATTTCCTACGAGTACGTTTTAATGTCGGGCATCAATGATCGGCCTGAACATGCTGAGGAACTTGCTTCGCTGATGCGGGGCCGCAATGCTCACGTCAATCTGATTCCGATGAATGGTGTTTCGGAGCTGGTGATGACGGCTCCCGGTGATCCGGATACTCAGCAGTTTCTTGAGATTCTGGAAGCGCGAGGCGTCACGGCCACGGTACGAAAACGCAAAGGTGCGGATATTGATGCCGCATGCGGGCAGCTGCGGCTGAATCGCGAAACTGTGACGTAGGGTCAGCCAAGCCGGGGAGGAGCCTCATTTCTAACCGCGCGAAATATACATTAGCCGAGCGATGGCGAGATTATGATCGTTCAATGCCTATTGTGAACGAACGCTGTCCGATATACAGGCAGATTTGCGTTCAGGCCCGGATGGGCCGACATCGCCTTTGCCGGGGCCGTGAGGCCCCGGAATAGCGTCCTATCGCAAATGCGCGTCGGCGAACTTCAGATACTGATCCCAGTCATAATCGGTGACGTCGTGTTTTCCGGTTCGCATGTGGTAAGCCACATCGAGCTGCACTGGCGAATCCACGGCGGGCATCCTGTCGGATTCGAAGACCTTCTTTCCAAACAATTTGAACGCCGGACCTGCGTGATACAGGCCGAGGTATTCACCGTACGGATCGGCCCATGTGTCCTCTTCTGCACTCGCCACATAAACTGGCCGAGGCGCACTGAGGGCGATCAGCATGTGGTTATCAACGGGCATGGCGGCTTCATTGTTGTTGTACTTGCGATGATTGATGCAAAACCAGTGAGGGAACGAGTTGTTAATCCGATTCACCGTTTCTCCAAAAATGCGTTTGTCGAGCGCCGCACCCCCGCAGCCGGATTCATTGGCAATCACCATTGCGAATCGTTGATCCGTTGCTCCAGCCCACAGCGATGTTTTGCCCAGGCGCGAATGTCCAAAGACTGCGACCTTTTTCGCATCAATTGCTGCGTCTGATTCGAGAACGTCCAACGCACGGCTCAAGCCCCACGCCCATGCGCTGATGGAACCGCCGGCATCGCTTGCGCGCGGTGAGTCGCCTTGTTCGGTCAGCGCATGGATTCCGTTCTTAAAGCCGTCGTCAAAATCCGGATCCACATCACCGTAGTAAATTGTGACAAGTCCATAGCCACGATTGATGATGCTTTTGACGTCCCAGCGACTTACTTCTGATCCGCGTGAAGTTTCGTTTGCCATGTTGTCGGCAATGCTCAGTTCTTTTCTATTATGCACCCACGAACGGGTCATGTGAATTCGAGGATCATGTTCCACAGTGTGGTTGCCATTGAAGTTGTATCCCATAAATACAGGGACGGGTTTTGTGGCGGCGGCTGGTGTGTAGATCAGCAAGTCCATCTGTGGCCCGTTGTCGTCATCTGAAAAGAAGACAGTGACTTCGCGTCGCAATGCTTTGCCGTCAAGAGCGTCCGGAATTGAGGAACGGACTTTTGTGCGGAGTTTGATCGCACTGGTCGGCAACGTGCCGAAGACGTGTTCCTGAAACAGATGCAGGATCTCCGGTCGGCGTTTGGAAGTCCATACGTCGGCCGAATCGACATTTGTGCCGTCTTCAAGCGTCAGCAGTTCGGGAAGCGTGTACGCAGGAACTTTAGATTCGTCATAGTTGAATTCTTCGGCGAGCAATGTGGCAGAACCCCAGATGTTCGGAAGTGCGAGTCCACAGGCGACGACAATCGCACAACGATATTGGTTGAAGGAAAGATTACGAAACATGAATTGGTTCTCCATGGAGGACGTCGGGGACATCGGTGGGGATGCGAATGGACTGATCATCATCATGGCGTAATTTTTTTAGAACTCAAACGAGCCAGTTTTCTGTTGCACACGAGATTCGTTGCCAAACCGCATCAAACGTTGCGGCGTGTTGCTTTTACTCAATTTCACTGATGCGAATGCGGTTTGAAGTTCATTTCGCCGTTGATACCTGAAGATCGCCCGACGATGCGCGTTGCCGATCGGCAACATGACTCAAATCGAGGTTTGCGCCGTGTTCAGCCAGGTGAACATTTTTCATAGTGTCGTAACCTATTTTGGGTAAACGGTTTGCGTCTTTTTTCCGGCGATATTTCTGCGTTAAAGTTTGCGCGCAAAGGCGATTGGCACGGGGTCTGCTTTACACCTAAACATGAACCGAGCATCACAGTGAAGCCGGTGACAAAGTGAATGGGACTCATCGAAACTGAGTGCTTATCACAAGGTGTAAAATCAAGAAACTGGAGAGATTGACATGAACATTTTGAACGCACTGAAGAACGACGAAAACGGCTTTGTAGTTTCTGCTGAACTGGTTCTGGTTGGAACTATTCTGGTTCTGGGCATGATCGTAGGATAGACCGAACTGTCCTACGGTGTGAACGAAGAACTTGAAGATCTTGGCTCAGGTATCGGAGCCATCAACCAGACTTACTACTACACACTCGCCAGCGGCCGAAAGGGTGAAGTCGTCGGAAGCACATACCTCGACTTCCAGGACGAATGCGACAACAGCTGCGACATCACTTGCAACACTCCAGCTCGGGGCGAACAAGGATCGGGCGGCAACTACTAATCGTTGTTGAAAATCGAAAACACACGGGGGCTTTGGTCGCACGACCGAGCCCCGTTGTTTTTCACCAGGACAGAAATGGATTTTCTGACCGAACATTGAGACTCTGAACGATACGACGCCAGCTACTGGATTTTGCAGCACATCTTGAAACCACAACCCCGGTAACTCGCGTCATTTCCTTCACAAAACAGTCTCCTGTTTCGAGATAAACAGCCCGCGTTCGCTTTTAGCAAACGTCGGGCTGTTTGTCTTTGTACTCTATAAAATGTGACGTTTGACGATTCACTGCCAGAATTTTCCCGGCGTTAACAACGCCAAAAACTGCCTTAAAGCTGCCATCGCCGGGAACCTTGTCTGTGTTTAGAATGTCTGCGGGCGGAGATAAGTTCAATGAAACCCAAAAATACAAATCGGCACTAGTGTTTTGTCCATGTCGAATTTACTAGGTAGCGAAAGTCGTCAAGACTTTCGGATTCGCCCTGAATCGCCGAAAGTCTTGACGACTTTCGCTCCAATTTTGATTGGTAAACTCAATCTGGACGATCCCACGGAATAAGAACATGCGCAGCGAATCTGAAGTCCTTTTCGAAGACAATCCCTTCACTATACCGGTTGCTGACCGCGTCCGGCGACTGCCGCCGTACCTGTTCGGAACGATTAATAAACGCAAATACCAACTGCGCGTGGCCGGAGTTGACGTCATTGATTTGGGTATGGGCAATCCAACCGATCCGCCAGATCCAATGATCGTCCAGAAGATTGAAGAATCACTCGCGGACCCGCGAAACCACAGATATTCAGTTTCCAACGGTATTGGAAACCTTCGTAAGGAAGTGTCTGCGCGGTACTTGAAGCGATACGGAGTCCGCCTGGATGCTAACGATGAGGTTCTGGCTTGTCTTGGTTCCAAAGAAGGTTTCAGTCATCTCTGCCTGGCACTGATGGGCCCCGGCGATACGGCGATTGTGCCAGCACCTTCGTTTCCGATTCATGTATATTCGGTCATGCTGGCTTCCGGCAATGTCATCGCACTGGACGTTCGCGATCCCGAAAAATTCCTGCGAAATATCGCCTACACGTGCGAACATTTGATGCCAAAACCAAAAGTTGTGGTCGTCAACTTTCCGCATAATCCGTCATCAACTGTGATTGAACAGGACTTCTATGTGGAGCTGGTGCGACTGGCCAAGAAACACAAGTTCCTTGTGATCAGCGACTTCGCCTACGCCGACATTTGCTATGACGGCTACAAGGCTCCGAGCTTTCTTGCCACACCCGGCGCGCTGGATGTCGGCGTGGAACTGACTTCGATGAGCAAGAGTTACAGCATGGCTGGCTGGCGTATTGGATTCTGTTGCGGTAATCGCGAAATGGTTCGCGCGCTGGCGACGATCAAAGGCTATTACGACTACGGCATTTTTCAGCCGATTCAGATTGCGGCGATTGTCGCCATGCGGCATTGTGATTCTGCCATCGATCGCATGGCGGCTGAATATCAAATTCGCCGCGATGCACTCTGCGACGGATTAAGACGCATCGGTTGGAATGTTGAGCCACCGAAAGCCGGCATGTTCATTTGGGCCGAGATTCCTGAGCCTTGGAAGAAAATGGGATCCATCGAATTCGCCATGAAACTACTGAATGAAGGTGGCGTTGCCGTAAGTCCGGGTCGTGGCTTTGGAGCGGAAGGCGAAGGCTTTTTACGGTTGGCGATCGTTGAAAACAGCCAGCGACTTCGTCAGGCAGTGCGCCAAATCGACAAATGCCTTGATTCCGCCGAGTCGCCAGAAACCGCTCCCGCCCTATGAGTTCGTTCCGCAGCACTTCTTGAACTTTTTACCGCTGCCGCATGTGCATGGATCGTTGCGACCAACGCGAGCAGATTCGTTGCGTATAGTGCTGGGGTCAGTAACGTAGTGATCTTCATCCTGGTCGTCGTAGTCAGCGTTGTCAAAACTCGAATGCAGGTCTTGCTTTTGCGAGTTGTTGTTCGCCTTCTGCCTCGCTGCCATTTGAGCATTGTAGACGGCCATAAACTGCTGCGCTCCAGCTTGAGTCCGCATGTCGAATCCCTGCTTCGTTCCCATCATGGAAAATGACTTGGCCATGCCATACTTGGATTCGTCAGCGAGCTGATCACGCAACTCAGATGCCACGTCATCATTTAAAAATTCCAGCATCCTTGATGCCGGTGCATGATTTCGCGTACGCTCGATGAATTTCCAGAATGCACGGATTTCCGCAATAATGTTCTCAGCCGCACTGGCCTCGACCGAAAATTTGCGCGGCATGAGTTCAAAAAGGATTTCATGATTATCGCCCGGTTTCATGGTCCCGGCGGATTCACCAATGTAGCTGCCTGCGAAATCCAGATAGGCATAGACGTACAGCACTTCGCTATTGCCTGAAGATGTTTCAGCGAACTCCGGCGATGCTTCAAACTCCTTGCAGATTGCCCGCATATATTCAATGTGCCGATCGCTATCCATTTCTTTGGATACTGGATCAATGATTGAGGTCATTATATCGAACATGGGGGCTTCCTTCGCGTGGTAAAGTTTGATTTTCTGGTTTGGTTTTTGCCCGAATGTTGTCTCTTGCAGATCATATTGGCAAGTGATTCGGATTTGCTCTCGTGAGTGCGACAAAACCAACGTCTCTGTTTAGAATTGGATTGCCTGATTTTCCATTGTTCGTAGGAGTCTTCGCCATGCGCATCACTGCTTTCTGTTTGTTCCTGCTTTTGTTGCTTATCCCATCGATCGCCGCAGCTGATTCCGCTGACGGATGCCTGGACCTGTATTTCATCGACGTCGAAGGTGGGGCGGCCACGTTGATCGTGACGGCGGCCGGCGAATCCGTGCTTATCGATTCTGGCTATCCCGACAATCAGGGGCGAGATCTCGATCGCATCATCCACGTCGCGAAAGACGTCGCGGGTTTGGAACAAATCGATCATGCTGTTGTCTCTCACTGGCATCTGGATCACTATGGCAACCATGCAGCATTGGCTGCTAAGTTTGGGGTCGGCACATTTTGGGATCGTGGTATTCCAGATACGTTGGCAGAAGACCCCAGCTATCAGGATCGCATCGCGAATTATCGCGCTGCTTCTCAAAATGCGTCGAAAGCTTTGCATGCTGGCGACTTGCTGCCGCTGAAGTCCGGTAAGACACCTCTGACGGTTCGCGTGCTCACATCCGGAAGAGACGTTGTCACTGGCGAAGGTGATGCGAATCCGTTTACTGATCGGCACGCTGCTCAACCCGACGACCCAACTGACAACTCGGCAAGTCTGAGTCTTCTCTATTCGTTTGGCAACTTTCGATTTCTAACGTGCGGAGATTTGACGTGGAACACGGAAGCAAAACTGGTCACACCTCGCAATGCGGTTGGGAAAGTTGATCTCTTTATGGTCACGCATCACGGACTGCCGGTCAGCAACAATCCGGCGCTGGTGCTGGCGATTGATCCCGTCGTCACTGTGATGTGCAATGGACCTAAAAAAGGCGGCGCAGAACAAACGATTAAGACGTTGCGAGAAGTCAAATCCTTGAAGGATCAGTTCCAGCTGCATCGAAATGTAGATCTCGAGGCTTCGCTGCAGACACCCGTTGAATTCATCGCTAACAGCGAGGAAACGGCGGACTGCAAGGGGCAATGGGTTCTGGCAAAAGTCGCGGCCGATGGTTCGTCTTACACAGTGCAGATTGGTTCGGAAGGGAAGAAGCACGCCTACGAATCGCGTTCACGATAAGGCATGTCGCGGAGGCTGGAGTGAATTGCGATTGTCCCCTCTCCCCCGCAAACGATTTTCTAATTTCACAAATTTTCCACGAGGGAAGAGGGCTAGGGTGAGGGGGATTTCACCTCTGATCTTCAGCCTCATTCCACTCACAAATCAGCCCCTCATCCGGCCTATCGGACACCTTCTCCCCCGATTTCGGGGGAGAAGGGACATGTGTTTGTCACGCCGCTTTGCGGCGAGCCCTGGCATGGCGGAGTGTGCCATATTTTAACTTCAAGAAGGCATCCCGCATCTGCTGAGCATCGCGGAATCTATGACGAGGATTCACGTCAATGGCTTTTCGCATGAAGTCAATAAAGTCCTGATGAATTCGGCCGCGGAGTTTAGAATAACCGTTCGCTGGCCATTCAAACGGCCACTCGGGCCATTCGCCTGCCAGCAATCGCCAAACGATCAGTCCGATAGAAAATACATCAGAACGAAGCGATGGTTTTCCCATCGCCTGTTCGGGAGCCATGTATCCCACTGTTCCGGTGCCGCCGCCCTGAACTGTTTTCTGGGAGACTTTTGCGATTCCAAAATCAGCCAGGCGGACGCGATTGCCGGGAAACATGATGATGTTTTCCGGCTTAATGTCGCAATGGATGACGTGAAACTTATTTACCCACCTTCTGCCGAATCTTGAACTCGCCCGAAACTTTTTGACCGCTGGACATGATTCGGCGTTGCGTCTTCAAAAAACGGATACGATCCAGACAACGAAGGAACTCTTCCTGCGTCGCGCGACGGGAAAATACATCTTGGCTCAATCCACATTCGGCGAGTCATGACGATGAACAGGATTACCTTTTTTGTATGACGTACAAACCCCGCAGATTCACATGCTGACGATTATTCTTTGTCCATAGCACGCTCTTGGTTCTTTTGAATTGAGCAAATCGTGAGAAAACTCAGCTGAATTCACGCAGTCTTCGCGAATTCCCTATGCTGTTCTGGCGGAAAGAGGCTGGTTTCGATTACCCTTCCCGATCCGCTGCGCTGAGGGCGCGAACGGGCTGGTGGGACAAGAAGTCACCGGTCTGGCCTTTTCGCAATCTTCCTTGAGCTGCATCAAAGATTTCCAGCGGGTATCCCTGGTCGCCTAAAGCGACGATTTCCACAATGACAGATGTTGGCGACGAAATCTAAGTCGCTGCATAAATTGATCGACTGATTTGATATATGACGCTCGCTGAGCTATTGCAAAATCGTTTCCGTGCGGACTTGAGACATCGTGGTGCGGCCTACATCGAGGCTGAGCGTATCACTCTGGTTCGCGTGACTTCAGAGAACGTGTTCGGACTTGTGATTGACGGTGCTGAGTATCAAACTCAGCTTCGTTATCAGCCGGATGATGTCAGCCTGTTTTGTACGTGTGACCAGTTTGCGAAGAGCAAAGTCTGCAAGCATCTGTGGGCCACGATTCTGGCGACAGATTCCGGCGGTTACGTGAATTCCTCCATGCGCCCTGGTCGCATGACACCGTTCATGGCGCCGAATGCGTACCAGCCGATTTCTGTTGATGACCTCGATGCGGGTCCTGATCCGGATGCTGGTGCCAATCTGCCACGCGGCAAGGCACGCCCCAAAGCGCAGCCTGTGCAAAGAACGCTGCGTCCGTGGGAAGCGCGGCTTGTTGAACTGAAGGACAATATGAATGGTCCGACAGATGGCCGCAAGAAGTCTGATCCGGAAGAACGACAGATATTTTATGAAGTGGATCTGGAGGCCAGCAAGGAAGCCAGCAAGCTCGTGATTCAGGCGTCTCAACGTCAACGACGAGCGGGCGGGCAATGGGGAAAAATCAAACCGCTTAAGGTTCGCCCGGGTGAACTTGATCACATTGAACATGAAGACGACCGCACGTTCTTGTCATATCTGGCCGGTGCGATTCCGGAACGCAATAACTGGACGACACAGCAGGCGGAACTACGCACATCTGCCCATCGATTTTATGTGCCGTTTGAACTTGGTCAGCTTGTGCTGCCAGACATGTGTCGCAGCGGTCGCCTGCGCATTCTGGGAAGTGACGATGCTGGTGAGCAGCTTCTGAACTGGGATGATTCAGACGCCTGGGAACTCACGATCCGCGTACGCCGTGATACAGAAGTCGAAGGCTGGAAAGTTGCGGGACTGCTCATCCGTGGCGAAGAAGTGATGGAAATCGCCGACGTCCCGCTCGTCGTTCCAGGTGGTTTCGTGGTCACGAATGATTCGCTCGGTCTGCTGCGCGACTTCGGCGCGTCGGAATGGATGAAGGCACTCACAGACGGCGGTGCATTGCATGTTCCCGAAGCCGATCAGCACGATTTCGTCGATCGACTGCTTGATATTCCGTCATTGCCGCGACTGGACTTGCCGAAAGAACTGCAACTGGAAGAAGTTCGTACACAGCCGTCGCCGGTGCTGCGAATTACTTCGCCGCCGATGAATCGCTGGCGGAACGATTCGCTTAGTGCGGAAGTTATTTTTGACTATCTCGGCACGCCGGTCTCCGGCGGCAGCGCGCGGTGGGCTGTGGTGCAGCGTGAAAGCAATCGCTGCATCATTCGCGATCGTCAGTTTGAAGGATCATGCTGGGAAAAACTTCGTCAGGTTGGCTTCCGTCGCCGTTTGGGGGATCTGAAGCTGCAAGTGAACGTCGAAATCGCACGCCGCGATCTTGGTCGCGCCGTGCGTGAGTTGGTTGATGGTGGCTGGGCGATTTTTGCGGACGGCAGCAAAGTTCGTCAGGCTGGCGGAATGCGGTTTCGCGTCACGTCGGATCTGGACTGGTTCGACGTTCATACCGATGTCGATTTCGAAGGCCGCAGCGTTTCGTTTCCGGAACTGTTGCGGGCTCTCGAACGCGGTGATTCGACTGTACGTTTGGACGACGGGTCACTTGGTATTCTTCCCGAAGAATGGCTGGAACAGATCGGCCTGATTTCTGGTTTGGGCACTGCATCAGAAGATGGTCTGCGATTTTCAACATCACAGGCTGCGTTGTTGGACGCATTGTTGGCCACGCAGGAAAACGTCGATTTCGACGAAGGGTTCTCAGCGTTGCGGGAACGATTCCGCAACTTCAGCGGAATGGAACAGGTTCTGGTTCCGGATACGTTCAAGGGCGAACTTCGCGGATATCAGCAGGAAGGTTTGTCATGGATGAAGTTCCTGAGCGACTTCAATTTCGGCGGCTGCCTCGCGGACGACATGGGTCTCGGAAAGACCGTACAATTCCTGGCAACGCTGTTGCGTCGGCTGGAAGACAAGAAAGATGCCCCGCCGTCCTTGGTTGTTGTTCCGCGATCGCTGATGTTCAACTGGGCCAGCGAATGTGCGAAATTCGCGCCCAGCATCAAGTATATGGAATACACCGGCTTGGAACGCGCCAATATGAGAGCGGAGTTCAGCAAGCATAACCTGATTCTGACAACCTACGGTACCGTGCGACGCGATATCGCTGTGCTGAAGGATGTTGATTTCGATTATGTGGTGCTTGACGAAGCGCAGACGATTAAGAATCCATCGTCCCAGATCGCTCGATCTTCGCGTTTGCTGAAGTCCAATTTCCGATTGGCTTTGAGCGGTACGCCGATCGAAAACAACGCGGGCGATCTGTGGTCGATCTTCGAATTCCTGAACCCTGGCATGTTGGGACGGAGTACGGCGTTTCGATCGCACATTGCGGATCCCGAAAGCCGTGAGGCACGCGACATGGTGGCCAAGGGCCTGCGTCCGTTTATTCTGCGTCGTACCAAGAAGCAAGTGGCCGCCGAACTTCCCGATCGTCTGGAAGAAACGATCTACTGCGATATGGAAGAAGAACAGCGTCGGTTGTACGACGAATTGCGAATTCACTATCGCGATTCATTGCTGGGCCTGGTTCAGGAACAGGGACTCGCAAAATCCAAGATGCATGTGTTGGAAGCGTTGCTGCGTCTGCGTCAGGCGGCCTGCCACCCGGCGTTGCTCAAACGCGGCGACGAACAGGAGCTGTATGCGAAGCTGGATTTCCTGATTCCGCACTTGCAGGAGCTGATCGCAGAGGGCCACAAGGCGCTCGTGTTCTCGCAGTTCACAAGTATGCTCAGCATCGTGCGTGACCATCTGGATAAACAGAATATCACGTACGAATATCTGGACGGTAAGACTCGCGACCGCAAGGCACGCGTGGAACACTTCCAGGAAGACAAAGATTGTCAGGTCTTCCTGATCAGTCTGAAAGCGGGCGGTCTGGGATTGAACCTGACATCTGCGGACTACGTCTTCCTGCTTGACCCATGGTGGAATCCTGCTGTCGAAGCACAAGCGATCGACCGAGCTCACCGTGTGGGACAAACTCGGACGGTGTTTGCCTATCGCCTTATCTGTCGCGACACGGTGGAAGAAAAGATCGCCGAGCTACAGAAAAAGAAGCGACAACTTGCGGATTCAATTCTGTCCGGCGACGATTCTGGCAGCGTGCTGCAGGATCTGTCCATGGAAGATCTGGAGCTGCTGCTGTCGTAGACAGGATGGCCTGGTAGACATTGGAAAATCAGTCTGGTTGGTGTGATTGGTCAGATCAGACGGATCGGTTGAAAGATCAGTCGGATTGGTCTGATCCGACCGATCAGACGGATCTGTTGCCCGCATTAGTGGTCGTGATCGTGCATGTGATCGTGATCGTGCATGTGATCGTGATCGTGCATGTGATCGTGATCGTGCATGTGATCGTGATCATGCATGTGATCGTGATCACGCGATCCTAGCGACTGGGATGCGGTTACGTCGTCGCTGAGTGCGAACGCCGATTCAGCGGCCCGATAGATGTCACGCAGAGCGATGCCCGTTTCGCGTGACAGGCGAGCACAGTCTTCGAACTCGGGAGAGAACGTTGGCTGCAGGCCAGTCCGCCAGGCGCGTTTGCCTTTCACTTTGCCCCACGGTGTTGCCACTTCCACGATGTCGCGTTGCTGGACGCAGCGTTGGATTTGCAGGCGGCGGATGCCGAGTGTACCGGTTTCCTTGAACATGATTTCTTCGCAACGTGCGACAAGGTCAGGACGGCAGAGGACGCTGAGCAGAACTCCGGGACGGTCTTTTTTCATCTGGATCGGCGTGACGAATACGTCGAGCGCGCCGGCGGATTGCAATCTTTCGCGAACGTGGCCAATGGTTTCGCCGGGCACGTCGTCCAAGTTTGTTTCCAGCATGACGACGTGTTCGGTGTCGGCGGAGACCGTTGCATTGCCAATGAAAATTCGCAGCACATTGGCGCGTTCGGGGAATGTTTTTGTGCCGCAACCACAGCCGATGGATTCAATGGTCATGGCGGGCATGGGGCCGAAGCTGTCGGCCAGAGTTTTCGCGATCGCGGCACCGGTGGGTGTCGTCAATTCGGATTCTATCGGGATATCGGCTAGCGGAATTCCTTTTAGAATTTCTGCAGTGCCGGGAGCCGGAACTGGACAGATTCCATGATCGATTTTCACGAACCCGCGTCCCGGTGGAACCGCGTTGCAGACGACTCGATCGATCTGCAGCAGATCAAACGCAACTGCCACGCCAACAATGTCCACGATAGAATCGATCGCCCCGACTTCATGGAAGTGGATTTTTTCCACGGTCGAACCGTGCACGCGGGCTTCCGCTTCAGCCACGGCCAGAAACATCTGGAGTGCCAGTTGTCTTTGTCGCGCGGTGAGTTCAGTGGCTTGTTCAACGATGCGGCGAATATCGGTGAAGTGGCGGTGAGCGTGCTGTTCGGGATGATCGACAAGAACATGCAGCGATCGAAAGCCGCCTTTGATGACAGTTTCCACGCGGAGGACGACATCAGGCAGATTCAGTGAAGCAATCGCTTTTCGGATAACGGCAACATCTGCACCAGCATCAATCAGTGCGGCGAGTGTCATGTCGCCACTGATTCCAGTGGCGCATTCGAACCAGGCAATTCGCATCTTCCACGTTTCCTACAGTCGTTACTCTTTCTTCGCGGCGCCCATCGCTCGAATGCGATCCATCGGTGAACCGGTTATGGGGGCTGCAGCTTTCGGAGCAGAAGTTGCTGGCGCTTCTACAGGTGCCGTTGGTGCTTCTGCAGCAGAGGCTTCTGTGGCAGGAACGGTTGGTTTGGCGGCCGCTCGAATCTTGTCGAGCGGTGAGCCACCAGCAGCCGGTGCTGCTGCGGCTGGTTTTGCGCCGGCGGCACGGATTTTGTCGAGCGGTGAACCACCAGCGACCGGTGCTGCTGCGGCTGGATTTGCGCCGGCGGCACGGATTTTATCGAGTGGTGACCCTCCGCCAGCGGTCGGTGCTGCTTTGGCGGCCGGAGCCGACGCTTTGGCTTCTGGTTTCGCTGGTGCAGCCTTCTTCGGCAGCGGAGCATCAACGACTGTCAGATAACTGGTATCAATGTCGTACCAGCTGATATCCACGGAGCCATCGAACTCCACCAATGCACGGCAGCTCATGTTGACCGTTTTCACTTTCCCGGTCAGGTTGGCAAAACGTTTCAACTCCGGCGCGTTGGCGGCGACAACAACCCATTTATCGGTCAGTTCTTTTTTTAGCCGCTCAGCTTTTTCAATGGTCGACACGTTTGGTTGTTCCTGAGTTTGTGATGTACGGGATCGGCAATCCTGTGGACCGGTATTGTGAGCCAACGGCTGCATTCTTTCAAGCGGTCGCCGTGCTGCAGATCGGGTCTCTCGACCGTAGGATGTTGTGTCTAGGCCACGAAATTCACGATGCTGTCGCTGGATTTGCTAACTTCGACAACTTTTGGATACCATTCACGGGAAATGCCAGCAACGCTACGGTGATTTCTTCTTGAGTCGTTCGCGATATGCCATGAGTGTGCCTTCCGGGTCGGATTCGAACGCTTGCTTGCAACCTTCGCAACAAACATAGTACGTCTTTTCCGCGTGCATGACGGAAATTGTGCCGAGGCCGCCGGTGACGACGCATTGGCGTTCGCCGGTGTTTCCGTTAGCCAGTCGCTCGCCTTCGCGGGTCATGCCGATTTCATATTGCCGACGGAACGCCGCTTCGGAATTCGGGCTTTCCTCGAACAACATTGTCATGCGGATTTCGTTGATCTTTCGAATCGTGAATCGGTGACGTGGTTTGCCGGGCTCAGGGATGTTTTCGAAGACCCAGTGATCTTGCGGTGTGTTTGACTGTTGGCTGGCGGATTCTGATGAAGGCAGGTTTGCCGGTTCCGTCATGTCTAACGCGATCGCAGGTTGATCGGGTTGACGAAACTCGATGATTGGCCGAGACGTTTCGGATGAGGTGGCAAAGACGAATTGGGTCGATTTTTTGCCGGGTTCCAGGTTCAAAAGAAGGCAAGGAATTTTGTCGTCAAAGTGCCAGGCTGCGTGCGCTTTTTCTGACCATGCACCAATATTTGAGCCTCGCTTCGGCTGGGCCACGCCTTTCCAGTCGCCTACAAGAAAGGACAGCGGCGCGAGGCCAGCAACTGTTTTTTCGCGGTTTGAGTCTGCCTTGGATTGAATCACGGACGGTGAATTTGGAGCTGCAGAATTTTGGTCATCGGCCGCCCCGCCCGCTGCGATGAGGATCAGAGGCACCGTCAGAATAGCGATGATGAGGGTTCTCATTGTTCAACCTGCTCTACTTAAGTTTCGCCGTTCATCACTCGGAGAGTGATGTCTACTTTGAACGCAAATCGGGTGGCAGAAGTAAGTCTACCGGATATATCGTCCCGACGAAAGAAGCCGGCCTCGGACAGGTCGGACTGCGTAGGCAGATCTGTCCCAGATCTGCATCCTTCAACATGGTCGATGGGAATTAGCCGCGCGGTCTACGGACTCGCCGAAGCGTCATTCTTTTCCTGCCGATCACTTAAAAGCATACCCTGTGAACATTGCGGAGTCGACAGGCGAGGCGCAAGGCGTTGTTTGATCAGCAGGAATTGCCGATATAGAGTCTAACACTGAATCGTAAGCGATACTCCGGCGGTATCCTGAGATCTCTACGCACAAACGGACAAATCGTTATTTGTGGCACAATCATCGACTAAGCGCGACAACGCAGGATCGATACGCCAGAAATGGCAGTGATCGAAAGTATGATCTTCCGATGATCAAAAACCGGGAGCTCACAAAGATCGGTTGTGGACAGATTCAAGGAAGAATCACCCGAAAAGCGATTGGCACTTTGTTACGACAAATTGCCAAGCCGTGCAAAACTTGGCTAAGGCCCCGACGAAGTAATTTGGCAGATACCATGGAGGGTACTATGCGACCAGCACACCAAGTGTGCGCGGCATCCTTACGAAAACTCATTGCTCCGGCTGTTGTCTCTCTGACAGTGCTTAGTCTGAGCGGTTGCGTTTCTGTTTCGACATCCAGCCCGGTCTGTCACAGTTCTGGAACTTACGGTCAAACCTGCGGGGCAGGAGCGTGTGGTTTCGAGGGACAGAACGACGCGCCTCGCGAACTGCGCAAAGTCTCCTTGCCAGAATATGTCATTGAACCGCCCGACGTTCTGCTGATTCAGACCGTCAACAATATTCGTCCCGCCTTCGCTCCTGTTGAGGTGGGTGAGGCGTTGTTGGTTCAGGTGAATCGTACGATCCCGTTGAGTCAGACAGAAGAATCCGTCTCAGCGCAGTTTAAAACGATCAATGGCATGTACATCATCGGTTCGGACGGCTATCTGAATCTGGGGCCGGAATACGGTAAGATTCTGGTCGCCGATCAACCGCTGGAAGTGATTCAACAACGCGTGGATTCACATCTTCGACAGGTGCTGACGAATCCTCAGGTTCTGGTCACGCTGCCAGCACCTCAAAGCAAACAGTTCGTTGCAGGGCCGCATCTGGTGCGACCGGATGGAACGGTCGGCCTTGGTGTTTATGGAAATGTTCGTGTCGTTGGTCTGACGCTGCAGCAGGCTCGAACGCAAATTGAACAGCATTTGACCCAATATATCAATCGTCCTGAAGTTTCTGTTGACGTGCTGGCATACAACAGCAAAGTCTATTACATAATCACTGACGGTGGTGGTGCAGGGGAGCAGGTTTATCGTATTCCTGCAACGGGAAATGAAACTGTTTTGGATGCGATCGCAGGCATCAATGGGCTGCCGCCAGTGGCATCTAAAGGGTCAATCTGGATTGCTCGACCGTCTCCCGCTTTGGGCAATCCTGATCAAGTTCTGACAGTCAATTGGAATGCAATTGCACAAGGTGCTCAGACGGGAACAAACTACCAGGTTTTCCCTGGTGATCGCATTTATGTGAAGGCATCTCCGTTTGTTACGTTCGATACAAAGCTCGGCCGGTTTACGGCTCCGATTGAACGACTCTTTGGCTTCACAATTCTTGGCAACGGGACAGTGCGATCACTTCAAGGCAAGCAGGCTCAAAGCTTCTAACCGAATGATGGCGTCAGCAGTCAAAAATTTCTGGTGATGATGGACATGATCGATAAGCCATCCGAACTGAACGCAATTAAACCTACGGGAAGACCATAATGACCAAATCAAAATGCCTTCAACTCACCGTTCTGTTCACTGCCATCATGGGTGGGTCGTCTGTTGCGACGGCGCAATTTGGAGGTAGCCAGCCCGGAAGTTCGCCGACTTACAGTCCATACCTTAATTTGCTCAGAGGCGGCAATAGTGGCATCGGGCAGAACTACTTCGGTCTTGTGCAACCTCAGCAGCAATTTGCTCAACAGAATCAGGCGCTTGGGCAGGGGCTTCAGAATCTGCAAATGCAGGGGCTCCAAGGCGGAATGCAGCAGACTCAGGGCGGCTTCGGTTATTCGCAGTTGGGAGCGACTGGTCATCCGGTGATCTTCAATTCTTTCGGGACCAGTCAGTTTTCGGGCGGCTATACAGGCGGCGGCGGTGGTTTTGGTGGTGGTGGTTTTGGCGGCGGTGGTTTTGGCGGCGGTGGTTTTGGCGGCGGTGGTTTTGGCGGCGGTGGCGGCGGATTTGGCGGTGGTGGTGGTTTTGGCGGTGGTGGTGGTTTTGGCGGTGGTGGTTTTAATGGCGGCGGCTTCGGCGGCGGTGGTCAATTTGGCGGAAACCAGTT